>VFQN01002145.1_pt1 | contig 31265 bp, 39 predicted proteins | sample 3512371 | NCBI WGS metagenome assembly VFQN01 (sample SAMN10412370, study PRJNA504923) | tailings metagenome | isolation source: Replicate 2 from Balatoc abandoned mine | place: Philippines: Itogon, Benguet | collected 2017-08-28 | reverse complement strand
CCGGCATCAGCTCCAAGGCCATGTCCATCATGAACAGCTTCATCAACGACATCTTCGAGAAGGTGGCCACCGAGGCCTCCAAGCTCAGCCGCTACAACAAGAAGCCCACCGTGACCAGCCGCGAGATCCAGACCGCCGTGCGCCTGGTGCTGCCCGGCGAGCTGGCCAAGCACGCCGTGTCCGAGGGCACCAAGGCTGTGACCAAGTTCACCTCCACCTAAGCTGCCGGCGCTGCTGGCTGCCAGGCTTCCCAAACTCGGTGTTTCTCAACACCACCCAATACAGGAGCAACAGTGCGTTGTTGGTACACAGTCGCAGGCTGCCTTAATTCGGTGTTTCAGCATCCAACACCCACCATAGGTGTAATAGAGCGTAGCTGAAGGTGTACAGGTATGGGTACACAGTTTTGGCAGGTTTGGGTAGGTAGTTTGGGTATGAGAGCCATTAACACAGCGCGCTATCGAAGCGCCCTGGCGACGGCTTGAGGTGAGCACGGGTCAGCATCCCTGCTACGCTACAGATAGCGACACAGATACGCAAGTGCTGGCCAGTCAGTGCGCCGTCGCGTGTGCATCGCGTGTGCCCTCAGTGACTGCGACTGCGTTCGCATTGCTGCACTGCACGCAGTGCATTCCGTAACTAGCATGCCGGAATGTGAGTGCGGGTGCACGTGTCAGTGACGTGCATGTGATACTGGCTTTGGTCATTGAGTGGGTGGTAGCCGCCTGTTATTGCTGACTACCTTCAATACTCGCACTCTGTGGCGTGCTTTATGCGCCCATCGCCTCAACCCCGTCGCCCAACCTGCTGCAAGTCCTCGGGATGGCTTCATTCGAGCGCACCAACAGCCGCCATCACACCGTGCACATGCTATTCGCCAGGTTGCGGTTGTTAGCGTTTGGTTGTTTTGGTACTACTGCATACTGCGCGAAGTGATTTGGCGTGTTGCGTTGCGTTACAAATGGAACCGGTGACCCATGGGTCTTGGGCATGTCGATTGGCCTCATCCAAGTGGCCTTGGACGCAACCTTGCTCCTAGCGGCATAGCATATGGCTCGACACAATATCAGGCAATAGTGTCATCTTTTCTATGCGCCTCTGATTACTCAAGACCATACGTAATTTTGCGCAAATGTGGTTCCGGCGTAGCCCGTTTTCCGGGTCGGCGGCGGCGGGAGGGGCCGACTGCGCGCACGGTCTCGAAGACGGAAACCTTGCTTGCTCCTCCGGCCCGTTCGCCAGCCGACGGGGCGCTGGGGCCAAGCCTCACAGCGCACTCGGGCGGCCAACCTTCAGCGCCTTTCTCGCAGGTCAGCAAGCCCTTTCACGCCACGTAATTATGCGCATACAGCTGAAACCCCTTACTGTTTACTTCATTTGCGTATCCATCGCATGGGCAACGAATGGTCGCCGAGGAGCAAGCAAGTAATCGTCATTTTGCGGCTGGCTTGTTAACGTCATCTCGCACCGCTTGCTCTTCTTTGCTCGCAGAGCGCCAGTTTAGCCGCGACTTGGCTTTCGCACTGTGGCTGCCGCTGGTGCTGGCGGCGTTTGCGGCGAGGAGCTGCAACGCGCCGGGGGCGGCCCCTGGGACGTGCGAGGCCGGCCGGGACCGCGGCCTCGCGCTGAGCAGCTTCCCGTGCGGGGCCGCGCCAATCGCTCAGGTAAGGGCGTAATCCAAATGCATTCACGACGTCTTCTGTTCCTTTCCTTTGCGAGTTGCTGTGTTGGGCACTCGTACTCTATTGAACGACCGGTGAGCCAGATCGGCAGCGCTGGGACCCTACGTGTCTAGGTGTAGCAAGCTCGCAACAGTGCTGGTTTACAAGCTTGTTCCGCGACCGCTCTTGCCCACAACCGTTGGCTGCCCACGCCCTATTACAGCTGCTGCACGTGCTGCGTCACCTGCCGTGGTACCTGTTGGTCCGGCCTGTCCGCGTGGGGGACTGGGCGGGGCTGCTCAGCAACGCGCACCACCTGGCGTTCACGGGCCTGGTGCTGGTGCTGGCGGCGGCACCGAGGCAGGGCAGGCTGTGGGACTGGTGGAAGAGGTGAGTGTCCTTAGCGCGGTGTACCGTACGGTGTACCGTACACCGTAAGGTTTGCCATTAAGGCTTATTACCCGTAGCAGGGGCACGTCTGCAGTCCAGGTATCTGACGGAGGTGACAATGCGGGGTCAGCTTCGAGCAGAACAACATAGATGGCAGCAGCACCCAGCCACAGTCGACTGCCCTGTCCTGTGTGCGATGACGCGCCTTTGCTGACACGTTCCATCCACCTGCCCCCCAGGCACCGCGTCCTGGCCGCCTGGTCAACTGCCCGCGGCGGCTGCACGCTGCTGCACCTGGCCTCCTACCCCCTGCTGCCACGGGCCCGCTGGCCGGACGCCGTGTTTGGGCCGTACACCATCCTGGTCAGCACGCACACGCTGACCACCACACTCATCTACTGCGCGCTGGACCTCTTCATGGGGGTAAGTTGCGTACCGCTATCTGCTCAACACGGTTACCGGCTTACTGCGCATACCGGTACTCCGCTTGTACGGCGTGTCAGAACAGGAGCGGTTGGCTCGGCCCATGGCCTCTGGCGGCGTCGTCAATAACTGCCTGCGCTAGGCTGGTGCTTCTTCCTGTCGCATTATGCTACCCATGCGCTCCCCCCCGCAGTTTCCGTTCCTTGCCGCCTCGGCGGCCATCGTGCTGCACACGGGGGCGGTCCTGGCGGCTGCACACGTGGTGGCGCCACGGATCCTAGACGTGGAGTGCGGCGGGTCCGTCAGCAGCTGGGGCCACACCGTCGGCAACAGCAGCAGCAGCAGCAGCAATGGCGACACAGGCGCACGCTGCAAGTGGCTCAAGTGCCACGCGCCCAGCCACCGCCAGCTGCTGTGCTGCCGGCCCGTGTGGCAGCAGGCGCTGCTGGCGGCTGCCATGGTTGCCCTGCCGCTCACCCTGGCCGCCCTGTCGCAGCGCTGGCTGTGGGGGTGCTACGTCACGGCACTGCGCCGGCGGGAGCAGAAACAGCGGGAAGCACAGCCGCAACAGCAGGAGCGACAGCAGGAAGGGGTGGCACTTGCGCGGGCGCAGGAGCCCCAGGGCCAGCACGACGGCGACGAGGTGCGGAGGCAGCAGGAGCAGGAGGAGATGGGAGGGCGGTTCCAGCAGCCGCAGAGGCAGGAGGTGGGGCAGCAGCAGCACCTGGCGCGCAAGCCGTTGCCGATGCTGTGCCTGCCGGCTCCAAGGCGTGCGCTGGCCCAGTCGGGGCCCCCGGAAGGCAGGAGCGCCATGTACCAGGGCGTCAGCACGGGCCAGAGCCTGTCCGTCAAGGTGAGAGGCCAGGAAACATGGCCAAGGACGCGGTTGTGGACCGCCCCGCACCTGTACCTTTGCACGGTTCTGTACGGCTCTGTAGCTCGTACACTGTGGCAAGCTAGCATGAATCTGCGTTGAGGACGGACCCAAACAAAAGGGTGCATGGCATGGATACCACACCAAGTAACACGCACTTTTCCTGTGCGCTGCCTCCTGCGCTCCCTCCTAGGTTTTGGAGCATCCCGGAAGCTATGAACAGTTCGCGCCGCGCCTGTTGGCGGCGGTGGAGCAGGTGGTGCGGGGCACAGGGCCGGAGCAGCACCGGCAGCACCGGCACCAGCCCCACCAGTGGCAGGGCCACTCCATGGCCGCCCCTAACCCCACTATTCCTTCCGCCGCTGCCATACCGTCGGACAGCCTCTTCCCCACCATGTCCCCCGCGCTGCACAGCTGTGTGGTCCTGCGCGGCTGCACGCACGTGTGGATGTGGTCCGGGGGCATCCTGGTGCCCAGCCATGCTGCCAGCAGCCCTGACGCCGGCGGCATTGCAGCGCAGCAACTGCAGCAGCAGGAGGACACGCCACTGCTGGCTGGCGAGGCTGCCCCTCGCGCGCTGGTGTCCCGGGTGGTGGGCGCGCTGCCCGACCCGGACCAGCTGGTGGGCGTGTGGGTGCAGGTGGCGGACGCGCACGGCTGCCGGGTGATGAATGCGGCACAGATGGATGGAGGCATGCAGGTGCCGCGTGAAGCGGTGCAGCTGCTGCGGCTGTGCCCGCCCGCCCTGGCGCTACCGACCCGTGGGTTGGAGGGGCAGGGGGAGGGGGAGGGGGAGGGGGAGGGGCAGGGGCAGGGGGATGAGGCGGGCGGAGGCACAGAGGCCAACGTAGAGCAGCAGCCCGGACGGTTGAGCCTAGTGGTTCAGAGTCTGGCTTCCCAGGCTGCCAGGCTGGTGGTCGTACGGCAGCAGCGTGGAGGGGAGGAGGAGGCGTCTGGTGCTGTCCTGCGAAGGGGTGTGGTGGTTGCGGAGTTCCCCCTGCAGCTGGCTGAGGGCGTGCAGGAGGTGGGGGTGGACCTGGCAGGGGCGGTGAGGGAGGTGGTGGGCAGCAGCGAGGCTGAGGTGCTACAGGTGCTGCTGCTGCCGCCGCATGACGATGGGTTCGGCGGTGGCGGCGGCGGCGGCAGTGTAGGTGGCGGTGGTAGCGGTAGCGATGCGCCCCTGCCCCTGGTGCACTTTTCGGCCCCGCTGCTGCTGCTGCCCACCGATGCGGCCTCGGAGCTGCGCCAGTACGAGGCAGACGTGCTGCAAACGGCAGCGGAGGAGGGCGCAGCAGCAGAGGAGGGTGAGCACGCAGGGCGCGGAGCAGCTGCAGCGCCTGCCGGGGCAGCAGCGGCCGCGGCACCCGCTGAGGGTGTGGCCGCTGAGGGTGTGCCCTCTGAGGGTGTGGCTGTGGCCGCATGCCAGCGCTGGGGTCGAGCCATGGTTCCACTGCTACGCGACCTGGCCATGGTGGTGGTGGCGAACAGCTACGCACGCACAAGCACAGGCAGCAGGGAAGGGCTGGGTGCAGGAGCCGGCACGGAAGTGGTTGGTGGTGGGGGTAACCAAGGCGGGGGTAATCCTGGCAATGGACAGGAGGGCGTCGGCTGGGGCGCCTCTGGGCACGAGGCCGTGCGCGCTGCCATCATGCCGGGCCTGCTGGCCTTCCTGCGCGACAACGCCATGGACTCCCTGGCTGCACTGCTGGAGGCAGCCCCAGGGGGCGGCAGCACGGAGGCAGCTGGCGCAGCATCAGCGGCCACAACCCGTCCCGGAGGCGCACTAGAGGAGGCCGCTGCGGTTGCTGCTGCCACCAGTACCAGTGGTGCACTTTCGGAAAGTGCATTGCCGCCGCCAAACCCCGTCACCCCCAGCAGCAGCTCTGAGGGCGACAGCAGCACCACCACTCTGGGCGGCCTCCGACACAACAGCACCCACAGCACCAGCAGCCAGCCGCCCGGCGGTGGTGGTGGCGGCGGTGGTAGCGGCCAACGCACAGACCCCGCCTCCTGTGCCACCTGTGCCGCAGGCACCGCCACCGCCCCCGCTGCCTGCGGCGCCCCGCAGCCCACTATGCCCACCCGCGCCAACTACCCCACAGCCGCGGACATCCTGCTGGGCTTCCGGCCGCCTGCGCAGGAGCGCTGCTTCCAGGACTGGCGCGCTGCCGGCCTGCTGCGGGCTGCCGTGCCGCTCATGCTGCTCGCCGCCGTGCCGCACGCCTACGCGGTGGTGTGCTACGTGGTCAGTCTGCTGCATTTGCCGCAGCTGCCGCGTGTGGGGGCCACCGGCACCGGGGTCTCCCGGGCGTGGGGCGTGGCGGCGGTGGTGGCCTTTTTCGCCTTCAGCTTTCTGGCAGACGCGGCAGGCTACCTGGCAATTATGGTGACGCTCCACATGGCCAGGCGACGCCGCCGTGCTCGCAACTCCCAAGCGGAGCAGCAGCGGCAGCAGCAACCCGTGGCTTGCCAGGAAGGTGGTAGCGCTAGCGCGTACGCAAGCGGGGCGGTGGTCTCCAATGGCAGAGGACTGGCGTCCGGGGCCACTAGAAGTGGCCCGCAGCAACATGTTGGGGGCCTAGTGGGCAGAAGCATGCCAGCAGCCAGGCCGGTGGTGTCCGTTGCCCTGGGACGCCCTTACGTGTTTGGGGCACTGGTGGTGGCCCCGGGCCTGCAGCTGCTGATCACCTCCCTCATGCGGCTCATGCCGCACACAGCAGCAGGCTGCTGAACGCCAAGGGCCCCAGCGCTGTGCTGGCCGTGGCCGCCACACGTGCCGTGACGGGCCCGTGCGTGCAGCAGCTGGCGGCGAGGCAGGTGGCGCTGGCGGGCCCGGTGCTGATGGTATCCGATTCCATGCTGCTGGGGCTGCTGAGGCCCGCTTGGGACACGGCCTGGAGGCTGGGTATGGCGGGGTGCTGGCGGCTTACGGCGGTGTTGCTGTCGGTGGGGTTCGACTGGTGGGCCAGGGGGCGCTTCTTGCGCGGCCTGCGAGTGCAGATGGGAGGAAGGGGAGCAGACGGAGGTGGAGGAGGTACTGGGCTGGCAGCCAGGCTGGGTGTGGGAGTGGGGGAGGTGCGGGAGGCGGCGCAGCGTGTAGGTGTCGCGCGGGGGAAGGGAAAGGCTGATTGAGAGACTGAGTCGGTAATAGCTTGAAGGGAAGGTCTGGGTTCATCGCTGAGCGGCAAAGCGACAGGAGCTGGCATCAACCGTGGTTGCGAGGAACGACGTTAGCGGCAGGGGCTGGGGTAAGGGCTCTTGCCTAAGCATGATAAGAGCTTTTTACGGGCAGTGGGCAGCAGGTCGCGAGATTTGCGTTTGGCTGTTGCATGCTGGGCGTTGTACCTAAGAGCTGAGACCGCCACGGGTAATGCTGTTGCTATTGGTGGCGGGTTACCGTACACCTGGTTACACTCCATGTGAAGCTGCCGGCCGTCTTACGCAGAGTCTGCGGATGCACAATACAAAGACACGGCACGAACCTGTCTGTACCCATCTGTCTTTTCCACGCCTGTTGTCGTACGCTATTATACGGTCTGCTAGTGTGGCTCCGCAGGCGTGTTGACAGTGCATGCCGGCCAGCGCACGGACACCGCCTGGCCGCGGATGCGCTGCAGACTGCGGACAGCATGTTCCTTTGTCACGCGCCGTGGGTTGACTCGGCGTGCATGTTAATTAGCTCTGCAGTACCGGTGGTCATTCATGTGCCCCTTCTCCTGCATCGTTGCCGTAGACTGGTACTTTGCCGGGCGGGCACGTGCGTGGCGGTGCCGTGTACTGCCTCTGCGAGGCGCAGTGTACCGGTAACCGTGGATGCATGACGCGTGCGGGATGGAGACAGCGTTGTTGCCGCTGTTCGCTCGGCTACGTAGCAGATAAGGAAGTTCGTACATGCATACAAGCATGCTGCTTCGTAGATCAGGGTGACAAGTTCACCGCGTGCCTCCGCTGCAGCGGCGTGCTAGCCCTGTGGGTATGTCGGTATGTCGTTGGATCGTCCGTGCGTTATACCGTAGTTGACAGGCTGTGCGGCATGTCGCGTATGCCATCCCTCTATTTGCAGAGATGCACAGCACCTTCTTATGGTCGGGCAAGTTACAGCTGCATTTGTGGTAAAGCAAGGCATATTTGGCATGACCTGGAGTGAGCATGTTGATGCGACGCACGCACGCACGTGAACTCGAGAGTTGCTCTCCCTCCGCAAACCAGGGGGGGCTGACCTCAGGAAAGGTCAGGTGACGCTGGCATGTTGCGTTGCCGCTGTGTACGGACATGTACTGTGTGCGGAGGTCGTTTAGGAATGTCCTGTGGGTCAACCATTTTTGTTGACTGGCTGTTTACCATTCCTGTACTACTTCCCACAATGCACAGCGCCTTTGGTTTGTCGAGTACATAACACCAGGAAGTCAATGAAGCTGGAAGGGGCTGGCCAAGGTTCCGGGGGGCGGCGGGCCAAGACTCTGCCTCTGAACGAAGCTAGGACAAGCACACCTGCAACTGCCAGCGTGGCGTAACTTGTTGTGCACCAACTACACAATACACGCCAGACTAAATGCTAAGGGCAAGTTAGGGCAATACCCCCGCGGCCTGGGCAGGCACAGACCGTCCCCTGGCTCTGCGGACCTATGACTGTAACTGTTGCGGGGCACGTGGTGTGCGCCGTTTGGACGCCTCAGGGCCGTACAAGTGCAGGATGCATTCATTTCCGCACGTCAAGTCAAGCCAGATTGGCATATGCACCTGTTTCTTGCACCAACCGTCATACTTAACAGCCCAGGAAGGCAACACACACTTCCGGGCACTCTGTCATCACACGCAGTGTTCCTCTATTCTGGTGGTGTTGAGAAACACCGGATTTTGGGGTTGGTGGTAAGTTGGCACCACAGCTGCCTCTTTAGCCGCCGAACCCGTACAGGGTGCGGCCCTGGCGCTTGAGAGCGTACACCACGTCCATGGCCGTCACGGTCTTGCGGCGAGCGTGCTCCGTGTAGGTAACCGAGTCACGAATGACGTTCTCCAGGAAGGTCTTGAGCACAGTGCGCGTCTCCTCGTAGATGAGGCCGCTGATACGCTTCACACCGCCACGGCGAGCCAGACGGCGGATAGCGGGCTTGGTGATGCCCTGGATGTTGTCGCGGAGCACCTTGCGATGGCGCTTGGCGCCGCCCTTGCCCAGGCCCTTGCCGCCCTTGCCGCGTCCAGACATTGTTTCTTGCAGGTTGTGAGGAGATGTAAAGACAATTGGAGTGATACCTGCTTGCGGCCAGGCTCATAAGGCTGTAGTCGAGGTACGGCGGCTTGGACGAGCGGGAGGAGCGCCCCGCTGAGCCGGGGTCAGCGGGGTCCGGGTCCAGCACATAAATTGTAGCTGGCTCAAGTACCCTTTGCAACTAGCCGCTCAGCAACCTCCGTATAACTCCGTCAGAGATGGCCCGCACGAAGCAGACTGCCCGCAAGTCGACCGGCGGCAAGGCGCCCCGCAAGCAGCTGGCCACCAAGGCCGCTCGCAAGACCCCCGCCACCGGCGGTGTGAAGAAGCCTCACCGCTACCGCCCCGGTACCGTGGCGCTGCGTGAGATCCGCAAGTACCAGAAGTCCACTGAGCTGCTCATCCGCAAGCTGCCGTTCCAGCGCCTGGTGCGTGAGATCGCCCAGGACTTCAAGACCGACCTGCGCTTCCAGAGCCAGGCCGTGCTGGCGCTGCAGGAGGCTGCCGAGGCCTACCTGGTGGGCCTGTTCGAGGACACCAACCTGTGCGCCATCCACGCCAAGCGTGTGACCATCATGCCCAAGGACATCCAGCTGGCCCGCCGCATCCGTGGCGAGCGCGCTTAGGCCATTTCTGTAAAGCGTCGTGTACCACAAACCCGGTGTTTCTCAACACCACCCGTCAAGGATGCATCCTTCCCGCGAGCATGTGCGCAAAGAACCGTTGTTTGGTGTAGTTCAGAGCACATACGCCTCTGAACTGTGTATTGCTCAAGCCCTGAGGCTGCCGGTCCTCCTCACCCCTCCTAAGCACGTCAGAGCTTCAAATTCCCTGCTTCAAATCCGGAAAGCAGGGCTGGAGGGGAACCTGACCCTTGGCTTTTGAGCAGGCACCACTCACAGAGGTTAACGGCCAGCTTTACCACCAGTCGCACGTGCACAGTATCAACCAACACCTCAGTCACCTGCCTGTGTGCTAACCACCATGCAACAGGGAAGCATAACGGCAATAGTACAATACGTCTGGGACTTAAATGGCTCACACCAGTCACCTTACTATGGTCCACGATGACATACGGGTAACGTCTCCTTAATGTCTTTTCATCCGAGAGACTATTCGAAAACGCAGTGCTTGGGGGCATGCCTAATCAGAATGTAAGGCAGTACAGGACATAGTCCTACATGCACACAGTTTATAAATGCTTTTTACCGTATGCCACATGAAGCTTGTTGCGATGAGAAAGTATTACTTGACAAGGCACGCACGCTGGAGCGTTGCCTGCTGGTGCCGGCTTGGCGGAGTGGAGCTGGTCAGGACCTGCTGCACCTGCACTGGCACGTCGCCGATGAGCCCCACACGCAGCGGGTAGGGGCTGCGGCTGCGCCGGTCCCTGCAACGCAGCCATACGGCACCACCACCACCACATGGCAAGGTTCCCAATTGGGCGAAATGCAGGGCAGCACAGTTGCAGCAGTGAGCTGGTGGGCCCGAGGTTTGCTTTGCCCGGCCTCGGTTGCTGTAGCTACTTCAGGGGATGGGTATGCACCCTTGCCGAACGCTCCTATGCCTCATGGAAGCGTGCCGCACCAGCCGGCGCCCCCACCGGCAGGATACGGTATGCCAACCCACAAGCCACGGCTCACGGCAGGGTTGTGAAGGCGTAGGTCTTTGCCGACAGCGTCCCGTTGCGGCCGGCAACACGGTACGTGTACCGTGTGTTGGGCTGCAGGCCCTTCAGCACCACGTGGTGGATGTACGGCGAAAGGTAGCTGTACGGCAGGGCGCCGAACAGAGCATGACCGGACAGGGGCAGGGGTCAGGAATGAGGCGGGGGAGGGGGGACACAGGGGTGGGGTTACGGGGGCAAGCCAGCTCGGCGTGGGGCTATGCGCGATATGCGGTTGGGGCCCAGGGTGTGAGCAGTGGGTCCAAAGGCAGGTGTGAAGCGAAGGGCAGGCTTGCTAGGTTGCGGATGAGCAAGGATGAGCAAGATTGGATCCGGAGACGGGCAGCAGCTGGGTAACTCAGCGTCCCGTACGGCAATGCTTTGTGGGGTGCGGAAGGCAAACTCCTGAACGTAAGTCGCAGCAGCCGTTCTTGCTGCAGGCATGGTTCGGGTGCGTCTCTACACCCAGCACGCTACTCACCGGGGCTAGGGCGCGCGAGCGAGAGTGCTGCTGCCTTGTGAGTTGTGCCCCTTCCTGTCCCCGGCCGTACACGTGCACTCTGCGGTCTGCGCTGGTGGGCGAACACTTCACGGAGCTGGACGCGCACCCACGCCCACAGGTGGAGCTGGCACAGGAGCACCTACTTGTAGCTGCTCAGGTTGTAAGACGCCTGGTACACCCGTTGGTACGTTATGACCTTCCCACGCTTGATGATGGTTGTTTCATCTGCGGTGAAAAGAGGTGGAAAGAGTCCAGCGGACTGACATGCCCCTGCGCACGACACGTTCAAGACGACTTGAAGATTGTCGCCGCCCTTCAGCAAGCAAGCTGCACACACGGGACTTACGCTGCTCACAACGGGCGCGTTCTGCAGGGCTGCTGCAAGCTAATGGAGCTGACGCACGGGCGACATGCAAGCGCCTCACGTGTACACAACCGCTCTGCATAGCGTAGCAGCTGCACGCTACGGTGCCTTTGTGCGGCTGCGTCTTACCTCCTTCCGTGTGCAACACCACCTTGGTCGCCAGCTTGGAGGTGTCCGGCTGCCGCGTCTGGGCCTCGGTGCCCACCACCGCGTCCCCTGTCTGCCTGTGCGCCGTGCAGTTGCGCACACATAAGACACACAGCAGGAGTCCGCGGACACCAGTACCGCTGCCAGTACGCGTCAGGTGAATGCAACCACGTCAATGTACCGAGCGTCCACACGCCGCACCGCTCACACCAATAGCCGCATGCGCCATATACTTTGCCCACGGCAACCGCATACGGGAGACCTCAGTCAGGTCAGGTGAAGCGCAAAGTTTTCAGGGCCTCTAAGTTGCAGCATCCCAGCCCAGGACCCACCACGACACCAGGTATGTCCTGCCGTCTGGGTAGGGGCCGGTGAGGTGCACACCCCAGGGGCTGCCGTCCGTGGGGTAGGAGATCTGGGGGCAGCAGCGCAGGGCTGGAGGTCAGCACATAAAGCCAGTCCCCCCAGCCTCTTGCAGTGAGCACTTCACAGCTGCCATCATTGGCCCTTGGGCCGGACCTGCCGGGCGGGCAGCTGCTGAGGTAGTTGGACGCGGATGGCACGGTTCTGGAGCTCCAGCTGGGCAGCCAACCGAGGCCTCTCCAGGAAAGGGCACTCTGCCGCCCCTGGCAAGTTCCTTATGACAGGTAGCAGGCGTCCTGCCACTTCCTACCATGGGTGACCCCCAGCTGTAGTCGACGTTGCCCTGTGCCCTGATGTCGCTGTTGTAGCACGCCGCGTCCGACCCCATGACCCGCGGGTCGCAGCGCGTGGTCACATGTTGACCCAGAGCGTTGCCATCCTATGTATCGAAAGTGAAGTACTTAAGGCAAGCAGCACTTAGAAAGGTAGATGTGACCTAGGCGTGGCTAGGAATGGGGAGAGCACAGGTTCGAGGAGCTGCGACTGGTGCGTGCTGGTGTAAGGGTGGGCTGGGGACCTGCAGCGCTGCAGGCGTAGGCAGCGCCCGAGCTCCTGCACAGCCCGCGTAAATGCCATGAGGGTGTTTCAAATGCACACCTCCATTATCAAATGCCGCCTGGGGACATCGGGGTCAGCTGCGTGGATGTGGGAGGCCACCGCCGGGGGAGCTTGCAGGAAGAGGGGCACGCAGGCGAGGAGGCACGCCGTTGGGAACAGTAGGCCACGGTTGGACACGCCGCGCCCCATAATAGCTTTCTTGCATTAATATATACGATATCGTCGGAGTGCAGGATGTGGTTGGCAACGCGTTTGCTGGTTGGGATGTCACCGTGGAATGTCCAAGTCTGTCTTGCTTGTCTCGTTACGTTCTAGGGCATGCCGTTTGCTTTCGTGTCGTGCGAGATTAGCCGGGCAACGAGGTATCTTTTTAAGCGTTCCGTATAGATACCGCCCATCAAAATTGTGTCTGACGCTCGATGATGCGTACGGGAGTGGTGTTGGGGCGCGAGAAGCCAGGACCACGCAGCGGCGCAACGCATTGCCTGTAGGCGCAAGACTTTTCAAAGCCAAGACAAGAACTCCATTGAACCCGCTACAGCATGTACCACACGCTCGCCTTATCGAAGGTAAGTTTGGCAGGCGCCCCATGGTTGCCACGGGAGCTCACTGGTCGTTGCTACGCACTCATGAGCGCATTCCCCCCGCTATCCCGCGTTGCCAAGCTGAAACCCCGAATGCCGCCTCTTGAGCAACTACACGCATAGCCTCGCCTGTGACCTTGCCTGCAACAACCCGAACACTACCAAGGCAGCTCTCCCGCATTTGCCACCCGCTACAGGCACCGGTCCAGTCAGGGGAGTCTCTTCCCGACTTCCGTACTACTCTCCCTGAGTCCGCCCAAGGAGTTGCTCTGTGCAGCCGTGCCCTGCACTCGCCCGGGTGCGTCCCTTCCAACTGAACGCGGTTTCCCACGGTTTGCCCCATCGGCCCTGACGACGCAGCGACACCTCGTCCAGCGTTGCAGGCAGCGCATGAGTGTGGGGGAGTGGGGCCGGTTCAAGGCACGAGTCTTACCGCGTTACCGGTAGCTTCAAATGACCAAGCACCTTGGATATTCAACTGATCTTAACGCGTGCATCGCACGGCTTTGGTAAGCAGCTAAGCGCCGTACCGGACGCATGCAGAGCAGGTACCGACACCGCAGGTTGTTGTGCGAAGCATGGAGCCACGGACCCCCGAACACGAGCACCCCCTCATTCCTTCTTTACCGGCGGCCCAAAAAATGCAGTCACCTTCCTTTGCTTCGCGTCCCCAGACCCCTTGTCAGCACCACTGCTGCTTTTACGCCGCTTTGCCCCAGCTCCCCCGCTCCCGCCGCCGCCCCGCTCGGCCACCACCCCGGCAGACTGCGCCGCCACCCCCAGCACCTCGCCAACCGCCAGCGCTAAGCGTTCGTACTCCCGGTACATGCTGTATAACGTGTCCTGCTGTTCGTCCTCGCCCTCGCTGGAGGTGGCGGCGGCGGGGGCAGGGGCGCTGCGGGAGGCCGCTTTGCTGCCGCCGCCGCCGCCGCCACCGCCGCCATCGCTGCGCTTCTTGGGCGGCGCTGGCTCCCCCACCGCCGCACACACCACGTCAGCGGGGAATCCCAGAACCTGACGGAGAGGCAGCAGTGGGACCGTGGAGTATGACGACTCCCATGAAACAGGTGCTGTCACCCTGGTGGGTCAGGCTCTTGCGGAAGTGTCAGTGTCTTCTGACCAGTGCCTGCCGCAACTCGATTCCTACATCCAGAAGCCACGACAGCACTGTGCAGTGCACATGCATCTAATATGCAAAACAAAGCTGCATACTCGCAACGCATCAAACTGCTCCTGGTCAGGTTCCCCACAATTTACCAGCGCAACCCCGGCAGTCCCCCACTCACCAGGGCCAGGTGCGCAAAGTCCTCCGTGGCCACCATGCCGCCCGTGGCCTCGGGGTGCCCCCGCGCAAAGTCGTCCCCGAGGCGGGCGGGCAGGGCGGCCAGGGGAGTCCCCGCCAGCGCCGGGTGGCGGCAGCGCTCCGAAACCGCCCCCCGCAGCAGCACTATGAGGTCCAGGGAGGCGTCACCGGAGTGCGCGCGACGGGCGGAAAAGTGCACCTGCGGCGAGTGGCATCGCGGGAACCAGAGCATCCTGCACGTGCGACGCATACCGGTATGCAGTATAGTGCAGGTGGTTTGACTCGTCCTCCACCCGCTGCTGGCTCCGCCCCAGCTGCCACCCCACATGCTCACGCTAATACATTCACACCCCAGCAATGGTCTGCCCTCTCACCAGGGCAATTCTGGATGGGTCAGCGCAGCCGGTAACCGGACCCAAGCCCCATGACCCTGTAGCCGCTCCCTCCACAAACCCAGCCCGGCAGGTACCCCCAGGTATCCCCTAAAAGTTAGCCCAATCTTTGGTTTGGGACCCTAGCCTTAGCCCCCGTGGCCAGCCCCACTCACCCGTCCCGGCAGGTAGCCCCTGTTGGAGCACAGCACCGCCTTTAGCTGCCGCTTGGTGTCCTGCTTGGCCAGCCGGTAGGCCCACCTGCGGATTACCGGTCAGGACAGAGGCTTTCGGTGCTGCCAGGACTGCCATTTTACTAATGAGCCGGTGCTTAACCGCCTCCCTTGCACACGCTGAACCGCCTCACCGTTCTCCTGCCCGATCGCAGTACGACACAAGTACGTACAACAGCGTATACCCCATTCCACCACCCCTCCTGGTCGCCCTCGTCATCACGTACCTGTTGGGCAGCAGCGGGTGCACCTGCCAGCCCGAGCTGATGGGCAGCAGGGCCAGGGACCTGTCCGCGTTGAAGCGCGGCGCCGTACGGCCCACCGCCTCCATCTCAGCCTTTAACCCCTCCCGCGCCGCCACCAGACCGCCAACGCCCGGCACCTGTACGGCACGCCTGCCGCCGCCACCGCCGCCCCCCGCCGCCGCCGGCTTCGCGATGTCTGCTGGGCATGTGGCGGCGCAGAGGGCCTCCCATGCGGAGGACACATCGCAGTCGGGGGAGCGGCGGGCTGGAGGCGACCAGCCGACCAGGGAGGGGAGGGAAGGGCGGGGGATGGGGGGAGGCGAGGAGTTGAGGTGCGGGACCCGGAGGCCAGGACGAAATTTTGTCACAGGCGGGGTACGAATGTGGCTCTGTGTCCAGGTGTGCCGTGCTGGAGAAATAGCACAGGAAGCAGGCCATGCAGGTGGAGCAAGCGTGCAGACGGTAGGCTAGTGCGATGCCCGTGGGGACCGGGTGCAGCATTGGGCGCGGCGCATCCGCACCACTTTGTGCAGCGCCAACTCCAGCCCGATCCGGACCCACCCGCAAGCTGCCCCCATGCCTTCACACATAGGTACATACGGTACCCTCCTTCCCACCTGCGTTGAGTAGTGCCACCGCCTCCTTGAAGTGCGTCTTGCGCCCCTCCGTGTGCGCCCGGTTCAGCACCTCCAGCCCGAAGCCCGCCAGGCCGCCCTCCCCAAGGTCCCCCAGGGTGCCCAGCACCGCCAGCCAGGCCGTGGGGCCGGCGGCGGGCGGGTGCAGCTGCTGGCACAGGCACCAGCATAGCAGTGCAGAGGCGGCCACGGGCGGGCAGCCGAAGGCGCTGACCACCTGCGGCCAGCCGGGGGGAAGGAAGCGTACGTGCAAGCTGCTGGTGCGGGCTGAGGCGGGAGTGTACGGCACACGCACGCCTTGTTAAGCATGCCCTCACGCGACAGTACCCCTGGTGCGGCTTGTATGCTCATGTCGTGACACAGAACCCCTCAAAGTAGGCATTTGCACTTTCAGCATCGCGCATGGCGCATAGCTGGGCGGCGGGCACGTGCGCCGGGCGGGCAGGGGCTTGTGCACGGCACCGGTACCCACCGTGGCGCCATCGGGAAAGCAGTCCGCTCCAGGAAGAGCCCTCGCCCCCACCTCCTCCCCCGCCCCCTGCCCATCTACCCCACCGCCTTGCAGCCCTGCATCCCCACCGCCCTCCTCCACCTCAACCTCCACTTCCGCCTCCGCGCCCAGTCCGCCCCCATCCCCGTCGCCGCTGCTGCTGCCTCCCTCCTCCCCCACGGGGCCAACTCCCTTCCCCTCCCTGGGCGGCTGCGGCTGGTGGTGATCGATGATTAGGGTTGGCACCCCCGGCAGCACGGCGGGACCTCCCCTGCTGCCCATGTCCAGGAGCACCAGCGCACTGGGCCGCAGCGCCGCCAGCCGCGCCGCCACCTCAGGCTGGTGCACGTTCTCACCCTTGCCGATGTGCACAACGCACACCTCCATATTGGGTGCTTCCGGTCCCCCTACCCCGGTTCCACCTCCGCTTGCTGTGCTAGGTGGGTTATGTTGTTGCTGCTGCTGCTGCTGCATCATTCGCAGTGTGCGGGTGAGGATGGCCCCCGCGCTGAGGCCGTCCACGTCTTTGTCAGGCACCACCACCAACCGCCGTGGACCCGCTGTGTCCACACCGCCACCCTCCGGGAACCCGCCGGGAGCACCACCCTTACCCTCCTTAGCTGCTGCCTGCACCGTCCCCGACCCATGGGTCAGCTCTGCGAGCTGCTGCTGCCAGTAATTATACTGCTGCTGGGCCAGAGGGGCAGGGCTTTCGAGCGGCGTCAAGCCCATGGCTGTGCGAAGGAAGTCCACCCCCGCGGCCATGTTGGCACGTGGCGCGGGCCAGTCGGCACCTAAGGCGGCGCGGGCGGCGGCCAGGGGTGGGGCGGCGGCCTCAGGGCCAGGGAGGCCGCTGGCCGTGACCCGTGGGTCGGTGGCCTTGCCCGATGACCGCGAGGGCTTCCCGGTGTCGCGTGACGCAGAGGTGGCGAGCGGCTTTGCGCCAGGTGAGTAACTGCCGTCGCTGCCTTTGCTTCGCATGATTGTTGAGTTCAAATGCGCCGATTCAAAGCGTGTCCAAGTCAGCGGCGAGGGCAAGGCGGCTAGTTGGGAAGCGAGGCGACGCGCACCGCAGCGGTTGACGCGTAGGTGCATATAGGTGCGTATAGAACGCGGTAACAGTACATTGTGATTGTGCTTTACAAAGGCAGATCCTGAATAAGCGGGAGACGTAAGCGGTGTCTGTGTGAGAGGGCTTCCCCATGTGCATCATTGCACACAAGGCCAGGCGACGTGGCTCGATGACGAGGGGCCATCGCCCAAACGCCCACCCAGCAATCGTGCCATCACGCTGCTCCCAGACAAGGTACTCTCGTATGCATTTATTGATACGATCACAACCGAGGATGCACATAGTATCACATACATGACCGTGTGCAACATGCGCGTTTGCCAGGTGGTGTGGCAAGCATCGCAGCTCGCAGGACGCCAGCCGCCGTGCCACTCAGTAAACCCGCATCAAGCCATGTCTGAAAGGTGTACTGCCCTGCAAACGATGCAAGAGGCAAGCAATTCAAGTGGCCCAAAACGCCACAACCATAATCACTGAAGCTGGTCTCACTTTGGGGAAAGCAAGCACAGCCCATGCTGCCCCGACCCAAGCCCCGTATGCAACCATTCGCTCGAGGACTGAACGATCCGATCCGGTCCATTGCCGCAATGTGCTCGTGGTCACACCATTCGACCACACAAAGCCTGAGTTCTTGCACTGCCTGTTTGGCAGCATGCCGGTGTCGTTTGGTGCAATAACCATCGCCGTAGCGTGACCTGCTGACCTTCACAGCTCACTCCACGCGCACAGAATGTGCAGGGTCACTGGTGCTGTAACCCGCGCGCGTTTAGCAGACCACGTAAACGCATGGTGCAAGGCGCATTTATGGCGTTGCAACATCGCCCCCGCACATCCCCACGCACCCCTACCCTTAATAATTACGACGGCAACGACCATCCACGCAGCTCCCATCGCTGCCAGCCCCGCATCCGCAACACCCGAACAGTGTGTCGCCAAAGGCCTTGCAGCAAGTTGTTCACACCAACTGCTTCCCTGACCCTCGCTTGATCTCGCGCTTCGGTAATACCAGCAACCCCTTCCGTTGCCGCTCCTCATCGCTAGTCACACCACCAACCGCCACGCGCACAAAACCGGCACCCGCAGGCCAGCGCCAAGGGGTAGGCAGGGCTACGGGCCAGGATCATGGGAGGCCTTACCGCCTGCGCTCAGTGTGCCGTGTTGGCCTGTCCCCCTCATCCTCATCGAACGTGGGGACCACAACCTCCACCTCCATGTCAACCACCTGCCCCTGACTGCTGCGCCCCCCTGTGGGGCCCACAATGCTGCCGCGCCCCGACCTACCCCCGCTCGCCACCTCGCCCGCCTCCGTACCCGCCGCCCAGTTCGTGCCGTACACGGTCCGGTGCTGCTCGTCCGCCGCCTGCTCGCCGTACAGGTGCCGCCCGATGTCGCCCGTGGTGGTCTGCTCATCCATCTCCTCGTCCTCCCCTTCCTCGTTTAAATCTATGCTTGTGTTGAACACGTCAGCGTACGACGTCGCGCTGTGCGGATGCGACGCACGCTGCGCCGCCGTCGCTGCCACAGCCGCCGCCGTCCGCTCGTCGTCCATGCTCCTGCGCCGGCTGCCCCTATCGCCAACCCCGGTCCCTCCCCCACCCGCATGGTGCCCTCCCCCCAGCACTCCCACAAACGCACTGCGCAGCGCGTGGGATAGCGGGATGCCCCGCCCGCTGTTCCCCGAGTTGTGTGTGTTAGGGTTGCTGCCACCACCAGGCGTGAGCCGCACGGTGCGGGCGGTGTAGGGCGTGGCAGGGCCCCCGCTGGCGGCAACGGCAAGCTGCTGCTGGTGGCCGCCCACCGACACGACCTCGTGTGGGGCGACGTTCAGTTGCCTGCAGGGTGCAGCAGCAACAACAACAACAACAGAGGCATCAGCACCAAGCCGCGCTAAGCGCGATGCTTGACCTTGACAGGAGGTACTCAGTGCCAGTGTGCATCTGCTACGGGCTGAGGGCAGCTTTAAGGAAGGGGCCCGCCGGCCCGCAAGTTCCCAAACGAAAGTTTGCACAGCGGCTCCGCACCGTCCCGTCCTCACCTCCAGCTGTCGCTGTCCCGCAACGCCGCCAGCCGCCCCACGTTGCGCCCGTTGCCGCTGCTGGTGCCCAGCAGCGCGCGGTGGCCCCCTGCCCCTGACCCACCGGCCACCGGGTCCAGCGACACAGCCGCACGCGTGTGCATCACAGAACGCCGCCGCGCGCGGGGGGCGTGGTCCCGCTCGCGCAGCGGCCGCGGCGCCGCCGCCCGCCCGTCGTGCGATTGCGTCACCCCGGAGCTCCCCAACGCGCGCACGCCACCGGACGCGACGCCCCCGCTGCCGCTGACGATCCCCCGGCCCGAGGCGCGGCAGGAGCGGCGGTCCGTCGGGGTTGCGTCTGCAGAGTCCGCACCGGCCAGCATGGCAGCGGGGCTGACGGGCTGGCTGCCAGGACCGACCAATGGCTCCATCAGCAGCGGCGTGGGCATGGGGCAGGTATTGGCGGAGGCGGCGTTGTCGGCAGTGCCGCTGCGCCGCACGCGGCGGGGGCCGCCAGGGGGCGACGCCGGTCCGCCGCCGCCGCCACTACCACTGCCGCTGCCGCGGCGCGTGGTCCGGAACATAGAGCGCATGCCGCCGGCGGAGGTCCGAGCCGCCGTCAGGAAGCCCAGCACCCCGCCGCCGCCGCCGCCACTGCCTTGCGGGTTGCGGTGCGGAACGCTGCCGCTGCTGCTCCCATGCGCGCCGCGGCCTGCAGCACTTGCGGCGCTTGAGCCCACTGCCGCCGCGCCCTCGGGCTCGAACCCGGGCAGCGGCAGCAGCCCCACGCCCTCCACTCCAATCCCTGGACCTCCCAGCCGCCTCACCCGGCCGGCAGACTGCCGCTGATGCATCAGTCCTCCTCCCGCCTCCATCCCCTCCCTGGAATGAGGCACATGCGCATACGATTGCAGCTGGCTGTTGGCGGATGTCGTCATGTCGACCTCCCGCAGGAACTCCGCCGTTGAGGAGGAGGCGCCCGCCAGCGCCACCAGGCCCTGCAGTGGACCCAGGTGCCCGACAGAGCCCGACGGGCCGTAATGCGCCGCTGAACTCGACCCGTCACCGCCGGGAATGAGGCTTGCCAACCCCGACACCCTGTCCTGCTGCTCCGAGCCCCACAGCGGCAGTGGCGAGCCGACTTGCAGCGGAGCAAGCAAGGATTGGCGACCGGCCCCCGCCGTTCGCCGCTGATGGCCGTTCTCTTCCAAGCGCTGCTGCTCTTTCTGCTCCTCCTGCAGATTTCCATCCTGCTGCTGCTCCTGCTTCTCCTCCGACTCTGCGTCCTCCCGCACTTCATAGCACGCGTCCTCCCACACCGTACTGGAGTGCTGGTGCGCAAGGCTGGCGGACGTACGGCGGAGGCGGCGGCGCTCCGACATCGGAGACGAGGACGCATCTGAGGTCCGGCCCATGGTTCGCAGCTGCGCCACGGAAGGGGCCGCGCCTATGATACTGCCGAATGTGGCCATGTGGTTGCTGGCCGGCGGGATCGCGCTGTCGTCACCCAGAGTGCTAGGGGCAGTGGCGGCGGTGGTGGGGTCAGAGTGGGTTAAGACCAGGAAACCGGGGCCGGGGTAGATGCGTTGGCCGGCGGAACTGCGGTCGTAGGCGCTGAGGGCAAAGCCGGACGTGCGCGGGGCGGGGTGGTCGCCGACGCCTCCAGTCGCCAAGCCCGGTTGTGGTGGCAGATCCCACACGGGCGAGGACGCATCCGTGATGGAGAAGCGAGGGGAGGCGGCGATTGGGGACAATCGTGCGGAGATGGAGGCGGCCTGGGGGCCCCGGCCACCCGTAGCGGCCGTGCCATATGGGCCGGAAGGCGGCTGGATGGTGCGCGTGGAGGTGGCCTGGCCCAGCACCATCGCCGAGGGCCCGCCCGGGGGCCCCAGGACGGCGCTGCTGGTAAAGCTGTCGCCGCTCCGCGCGGTCGAGCCTGTTGCTAAGGGGGAGAGGGGGCCCGCCGGCAGCAAGGTGCTGAAGCCCCCTGCCGCCGCGCCACCCTGCAGCATCCCGCCTTGCGACGATTGACGCCCCGACTGCAGCCGCGTGCGCATGAGCCGCTGCGAGTTGGTCTGCCTGGACAGCTGGCTGGACATGCCAGAGATGGACGGCCGCGTCCCGACGCTAGCGACGCCCAGCTGCGCCGCCGCCGCGGCGGCGGCCGCCGCCGCCGCCTGCTGCGCCGCCAACAGCTCCTGCTCCCGCAGCTGCTGCTGCATCAGCGCCGCCTCCGGGGCCTGCAGCTTGCAGTGGAACACCTCCAGCGGCTCCGCTACGCCCCGGAGCGCGTGCTTGCCCAGGCTGTTGGCCGTGACACGTGACACCACGTCCACCACGTCGCGGGAGGTCTTGGCGGCGCCCCAGGCGGCGGCGCTGCACAGGATCTGCCCCGCGCCCGCCAGCATGCCGATGCGCGCGGCGCGGTTCATTGCGCGGCCGCGGTACACCACGGTGGAGGAGACAGGGGAGATGCTCTCGGTGAGGCGGCCCACGTCGATGCCCACCCGCATGCGCAGCCCGCGCATGAGCACGCGGCGCACCATGCCTGGGGGCAGCTCCTCGTCCTCGTCGTCGTACATGCCGTACATGGCGGCCACGGCGGCGCCGATGCCGGTCATTGTCGTACTGGCAGCGGCGGGCGAGTCGTCTGGGCCGGCGGCGGCGGCTGCGCCTGGCGCAGGGGGGCTGACGGAGCTTGGCAGGGTTGGGAGCGGAGCTGACGCGGCGGCGGCGGGGGGTTGCAAGGAGCGGGGCAGGGGCGAGGGCGTAGCGGAGGGGAGGGCGGGCTGGCCTGGGGAGGGCATGGCCGGCGGAGGCGCGGGGGAGGCGGCGGTGCTGCAGCCGTCTGCCATGTTTGCGGGCACCACCACCACCACCTCCTCACACAGCTCGTGCTCCTGCGGGGGCAGCACGACGGTTGGGCAGGGCGGAGCAAGCGCGCGGCACATTTGCAGCCCTCTGCGCAGGTGGACATGTCGTGTCAGTGGGGCCCTCTCAGAGCGCTCTGAACAGCGCGGACATGCTCCTAGTGCACCAATCACTCCAACGGTGGGCCCCGTCGGCCACAAGAGCCCCTGGAGCGCCCCGTCTTCCCACCCCCCCTCCCGTTGAGGGCATGGCTACAGCTGCGCTAGAAAGCAAGTGCGTCACACTCTATGCGAACTTCTCGTCGCAAACTCCTCCCGCCGTCCCCTCCCCCCTGCCCACCAGCAGCTCCGGTTCCCACGGCTGGTTGAGCAGGGCTTGTTGTGTGGTGAGTGCCCACACCAGCGCTTGCGCCGGGTCCCTGAAGGACGCCAGCACCAGCCCCTCCTGGCTCTCGCTGATGTAGCCGTCGTGGTCCTTGCTGCGGTGCGCGGCAACCTGCGGGCACAGAGCGGGGTGGAGGTGGAGGGTGGCGCTCGTAAAGTCGGTGGAATGCGACGAAAGCAGGAGTGGTACGGCCCTGTGCCTCTCATTTCACATTCCACACCGACGCGTGCACAAGGGGTTTGAGGGCCCCGAATGCCACAAGGCCCCATCCTTACAGCATGTCAGGCGCCCGGCCACCCCGGCGATATCATCCAGCGCGCCCTCACGCCCTCCCGCTAATACACACCCACCCTGTGGAACAGCTCCACCGCCTCCATGGCCACCTCGCTGTTCCACGCCATGAGCGCCTGCAGCGCGTGCACGTACATGAAGGCGATGGCCAGGCCGCCCACGGGGGCGCCCAGCACGCCCGTGATAAGGCAGGCGGTGGTGCGCAGCTGCGGCAGCATGGACAGCCGCACAGCCAGGTCGTAGCCCACAACCTGCAGGTGGGCAGGGGACAGGGGAGGTGTCTTCATGCCGAAGCGTTGAAGCGGAAGCGCGGCGCAGGGCGGGGTGTGGCGCCCGTGGCCATGGTACCTTCGGGGGACCGGGATCCTACCGCAATGGCCCTTCTCAGCCGCAAGCCGATAGCGTGCCCCTACCCTGCCGTGCCGTACTGCATCGACACCTGCACGCCGTGCGTGGCTTCCATGCGCGCAGCACCCTGCCGTGCCACCACACCCATGTGCCTCGCCTTGCACCCACCTGGTACAGCTGGAACTCGCAGTCGTCGTCGTCCACCGCCGTGTAGTAGTCCCCCAGGTGGTGCTGCCCCATGTGCAGCACCCAGGCGCGGCGCAGCAGCGAGCGCGCGGGCAGCTGCCGGTAGGTCTCCTCCGTCAGGCAGATCTGGCCCCCGTTGGCGGCGTCCGAGGTGTACTTGGTGACGGTCATAAAGGAGCCTGCGAAGGGGTAGGCGGGAGGAAGGGAGGGTTGGAGGGGCGCGAGTCGGCTGGGGGCCTTCGCGGGGAGGTGGAGGAAGGTGCACGCACGTGTTCACATCGTGCATGGTGACGGTGGGATAGCCGAGGTAGCTGGCATTCGGTGTGGGATGGGTAACGGAAGCTACGAGTCAGTCTGGGCCAGTGTGGGCGTACGGTGTGTGTGCAGGCAGCGTGAGCCAGCGTACGGATGCGTTTGACCCGGCGCATGCCCGCGACGTACCCACCTGCGTACTGCGTCCGGCCAGAGGCCTTGTTGACGGAGATGGAGTGCGGGTCCGTGAGGCCGGTGTGCATGCCCATCCTGCAGGGCAGTGGCCAACGTTGCTTCGGTCATACGCGCTGGCCTCTTGAGGACAATCCCGGCATTGGGACTTGCTAAGGCCCATGGTACGGTGTGCTGCACGCTGGCAGGGCAAGGACGGCATGTGTGAGAAAACAAGCGCAGTCCACGAGCCCTGAGCCCACCTGACGCGTAAGCCACGGTGCGAAAGGATGCGCAGCCTGTCCTCTGGCCTTGCCCGCCTGCACGACAGCAGTCCGATGAGACACATGCAAAACGTTACGCGAGAAGCAGCTTCACATTCTGTAGGTTTGCGCTTGCTACCTCCTTCCAAATGCCAGTACGGCAGCCGTCGCATCAGTACTCGCGGCGCAAAGGACCCCAACCCACCGCCCTCACGGCCACCGGCCGGAACAGGTAACTCCCGACACCGTACCTGAACATGGCGCTGATGAGCAGCCCCAGCGTGCTGCTGCTGCACAGCGAGCCGCCGCGGTCGTCCGCCTCCGCGTTGGCGCCCGCAGTTGTCAGCTCGTCCCCCGTCAGGCCCAGCGCGCGCAGCCGTGCGAAGTGGTTGGTCTTGGAGGAGTTGCCCGAGTAAAGGGTGCTCATGTCGATCTGGGAAGGCCTGCGGCGTACAAGGCGGTCCCCAGGACGACCTCCTAAGACCAAGGCCCTAGCGTGCACGCTGAGGGTTACATACCGATAAACGCATGCGGGCTGGCCGCAGGCGGCGTTGTTGCACGTCACATATAGCTGCCCAGATGGAAGGCGTACAACGGATGCACGGCGGGCCCCGCATCCGCAGCTCCCGGCAGGCTATGACACAGATTGACGAGCGAGACGTAGCTCACCGCGCCCTAGCACACCACACTACATATGATCAACTAGACCCGACCAGCACCACCTACCTCATGGTCAACGGGATGAGGGCGCCATCCTCCGCCCGCCCCTGCGCTCCCGCGCCCCCGCCCGGCCCCGCGCCGTCCCCGCCCGCATCCACCGCCGTCATGCGGCCCGACGTGCCAGCGCGCAGCAGTAGGCTGGTCCCGGGCGCAGAGACCGGGGAGGAGGCCCGGGGCCCCATGAGGGGAGCCCGCCCCGCGGGCAGCGCCCCGACAGGCACCAAGGGCGCAGTGTGCGCATCCCCGACACCGGAGTGCACCGCAGATGCGCGCTCCCCCTGTGCTGCGTCCGAGCCGGGCGGCAGGTGCGGCCCGCTGACCACCCCCATGATGGCTGCCAGGTCTGTGGTGCTCAGCGTGAGGCCCGGTGACGGCCGTGGGGGCAGTGGTGACGGAGACTGGGAGGCTGACCCGAGCCGTTGCTCGCTCGCCCGGACCGCCGACGACGAGGCGTCCCCGGGTGGCAGCGTCGCCTCACCCAGCGGTAGTGGAGAGGGCAGCAGCAGGGAGCTGGGCTGAGGGAGCGTGCCGGCCAGGGCGGTGCTGCGGAAGCTGCCACCGGCGGGGCCGCCGAAGGCCAGCCCTAGGCCAGCCAGCGCGCGGTTGGTCGTCCGCCCGTCCATGCTGTTGCTGTTGCTGAGGAAGGAGCTCGGGATGTTCTCAGGCAGCGGAGGCCGTGTGGAGCTCTGGGAATGTGCGGCGCCGATAAAGGGGCTGGTGGCTGTGGGTGTTGGTGTGTGGCCTGCGGCAGCCGGGTCAAGGGCCGCCCGGGCGGTGGCGAAGGGGCCGCTGCTGCCGTCTGCGGCGACGGGTTGGCTACTGCCAGCGTTGCCGAGGTGCAGGGTGGATAGGGGAGGCGGGGGGGACACACTGGCTAATGCGCTGCCCTGCGGCTTCATCCCGGTTGTGGACGCGGTGCGGAATGCCAGGCCTGGCCCCGTCGCATCGCGGGCGGTGGCTGCTGGAACTGCTGCGGCGGTCTCGACGGCGGGCTGCCGAGGCGACGTCGCCGTTGCCCCAACGCCCTCTGGAGCAGCCGCGGCGGTCCGGCTACCCAGCCGCAGCACCAGGCTGAGCGGGCCACTCGGGGCCCTCGCCATCTCCACACTCCGCGGCTCTGGACTACTTCGCTGCTGCTGCTGCTGCGCCCCCGCTGCTCCCAGTGACCCCTGGGACATATTGGACAGGGGAGACGGCTGGTGCTGGCTGCCGCCCTGCTGCTGCGTGCGCTGCGCCAGCAGCTGCAGGTAGGTGGACGATGGCTGCGTGGAGCCACCCGCCGGTGTGGCCCCCAGACCCCCAGTCGGCACCGCTAGCCCGCCGCTGTTGGCCGCCTGCGAGTTGTGCGATGCGTTGGACCCCAGGCCAATGGACGCCAGGTTGGCGGAGTTTGAGGCGTCCACGTTCCTCAGCGCGAGCAACTGGGCGATGTTCCACTGGGATCCCGTGTTGCCGGGGCTCGCGTTTGATGTGACCATGTAGGGCCCTGCGGCGAAGCTAGCGCCGCTGGGCAGCACCGCCCCTGTGTCGTTTGTGGCCTCCGCCGTCGCCAGCAGCCCCAACGTTCCTGCGTTGCTGCCAGCCCCCACACCCATGAACGCGCTGCCGATGCGCGCGACCAGGCTGCCGGCGCGCGGCGCGACGGAGGGGCTGCCGCTGCCGATCCCGCCCACATTGCCGTTGACGGAGCCGATGCGGCGGCGGAAGGAGCGCGCCGCGTACAGGAAGGACTTGCCCAGGCTCTGGGAGCGGCCCGTGCTCATGGTCTGCGCGGTGATCGCCTTGCTGTGGGCTACGTTGAGCAGCTCGCCGCAGAAGCTGCTGGTGCCGCAGGCGGCGGCCAACCGGGCGTTGTCCTGGATGATGGTCATCCACACCGGCTCCGCCTGTGAAGGGCAAGAGGCGTGAGCGGCGAGCCGTAGGGGTAAGTCACGGCCTGGCCGCGCAACACAGCTTCAACCGCATGGGCGCTGCACGGGTGCATGAGCAGGATATGCCCCGAGTGGGCACTGGCTGTGGAATGTTTCGGTTGCTCAGCCAAATCCTGGCCCCTGAAGACACGGAGAAAACGGCGTCCTGTACAGGCCGTGTTGGCATTTGCAGTGATTTGCACGGCCGCCTGCCCCGCCCTCGCCCACCCGCTCGTGCCGCATGAGCGCCTCCGGCCACGTGGCCAGCAGCAGGCGCTGCTGCGCCTTGACCGCAAACAGCACCGCCTCCATGGAGTGGTGGAACGCCAGGATGAACGAGTCTGCAGGGAGGCGTGGGCCGGGAGGCAGGTCAACACAGGGGACATGTCGGGCAGGACACGTGCACCGATGGCCGAGTTCTTATCAGTTCCGGTCAAACTGTAGCACCATGGCACAGCACGTTTATGTTGGCGGGTAGGGTCGGGGCTTGAGGCCCGCAGTCCTGTCCGGCCCGCTGCCGCTACGGCCGCCAGGGTGCTCTCCTAGCACCAGGGTGCCCCGCCTTGCACCTACCTCCCTCGTTGGCGCTCTCGTACCCGTCGTGCTCCGCAGCCAGCGAGCGGATGATGCTGTCTGCAGGGAGACAGGCACGCAGGGCGCGGCAGCAGCAGGAGCAGCAGCTGTTGGGTGACAGGGCCCGCCGTAGCTGACGCCCGGGTGAGCAGTAGACCAACTGTGTCCTAGAGTAACATGTGACACGCACGCGCAACTGCATTGTCGTGCTCGTAAGACGCAAGACGCACCGTGAGCCTCCATCGCCTGCTCCATGACGGCGGCGGGTAGCGCCTCCCACAGCGTCTGCAGGCATGTGGGTAAACAGATCAAGTTCGAACTTCTTGGTGAACACACGCTGGCTCATTCAATGCCATGCGGTACGTTGTGCTTGGCCCAAGCTCTCCACCAGCCAAACGCATGCACAACCGCGTGTGACCCCAACATGCCAACAGGTGTGATTTGAATGGCAACCCGCACAGATGCTGTGTACATGTGCACGCCCTGCCAGGTGCTGCGCATGCGCAAGAGACTCACCGTGGATCCCTCAATGTCCGTGATGAGCAATGTGGTGTCAGGGCCCAGGCCCGGAGGCCGCACCTGAGGGGATTCGATGGACAGGAGCACACCTGCCGTCAACCCTTTTGGGCGCGGGCATGAGTAGATTCCGCCACAGCCTGCCAACTGGAGCACGTGTGCAAGCCCAACCTTTCTTCCACCATGCACTCAGTACGGTAACCGTTCACCGTGCCCGCCACCCGCCAAAGCATGCGGTGCACGCAGAGGGCGCCCTGCGACCCACCTGCCCGAACAGGTTCCTGTTGCGGCTGCGCTGCTGCCTCCACACGCTGTAGATGGCCAGCAGCGGCACCGCCAGCACCAGCACCCCCACCACGATGCCGGCGATAGCTCCGCCCGGGAACGGCTGCAGCACCACAAGCCAAACCAGCAAAGCAACATGCTTAGCTCCAAGGGCCGGCAACCGTGGAAATCGCATGCTGCTGATCCAGGTGGCCTAGTAAGCAGCGCCCGTGGGCTCGGTACTGCTCGAGGGCTGGGTGGCTGCGGCGCTGCTGCAAGCGTCTGGGCCTCGGCACCCACCTGCTTGCCTCCGCCGCCTGCCCCCGTGGGTGCGGGCATGAGCAGTCGCGCGTTGGCCACCTCCACCGGCAGCACCACCGCCTTGGCGCCACCCTCCATCACCTGCGTGGTGGCGGAGGGCTTGACGGCGTTGCGCCGCCGCCGGTTGAACTCCACGGGGCCTGCGCGCGTTTGGGCGAGTAGTAACGAAAATAGAATTCAGGTCCCAGGCGCGGGCAGCAGGCGGCGTCGAAAGACCAAGACGGTACAGATGGGGTAAACAGTATGCCGCAGGCCAGAGTGTGGCTGTCAATAGCATTCACGTGGAGGTCATCGGCTAGGTGTGTTCAGGCAGGGCACGCCCCAGCAATCGGATGGACGGACCTTACGCCCGTAAGGGTGAGCCTGCTTCTCTGCACGCACCGTAAAAGGTTGCAAAGTTGTTCTTGTCCAGCTGCGCCATCAGCAGGCGGTACCCCGTCACGGCGAACACCGGCCGGGGCGGCTGCGAGGTGTTGCTGCCGGCGCCCGGAGGCGCCGCCCCGATGGCATCGGCATGGGACAGCACCACACCCGTGACATTACCCCCGGCCGCAGCAGCCGCTGCACCCGCTGGCAGCTCAGGGAACAGCTCTCCTGTTGCCTCCGGCCCACACGACAGCGCCGTGGGGTCAAACAGTAGCCGAGCAGTGTCCCCCGACGCCGCCACATCGGCTGAGATATTGCAATTGCGGAACGCCAGGCGCAGCGACAGACCCAGCGTGAGCGCTGCAGCCGAGGCCCCCGCAGTGTCCTCCGTGGCCGGTCGGCCCACAAACGCCTGCAGGCCGGCTGCGTAGGCCGCTGCGCTGCCAAAGAAATCGTCCGCGTACTGTATCCGGGGGTGCCACTGCGCCGCGGATAGCTTGTACAGCATCTCCTGCCCGTACTGGTCCAACAGATTCGTCATTTGGGTGCCGTCGTACAGGAAGGTTGACCGCAGGCGCAGGCCCGAGGTGGCCAATGCTGCGACCACGGAGGCCATGGCCCCCGGTCGCATGCAGGCGATTAGCGCCTCGGCGCCTGCCGAGGTAAGGTTGCGAAGCAGCGCCTCCGCAAAGCCGGGCGCGGTGGAGTCCGCAGAGGTGAAGCTGTACGGCAGTACGGAGGCGCTGGGGTGCAGCTGCCGCAGCGTGGGTAGATAGGCCAGCACCTCGTCCCCGACCTCGTGCAGCAGGGGGTCGTCGCGGGGCCATGCCAGCCCCACGCGTAGGATGCCGCTGAGCAGCATGGCCTTCAGTACGGGCAGCGCGTATTGCGAGGCGGGTGTGGTGATGCCGTACACGTACCGCGTGTTGCTGGCGTACACGCCGTCGCGAGTGAGGGCGGGATGGTACAGCAGGCGCTGCAGATCGTTGGCAGCGAGGGACTGCGCCTCGGCGAAGCGCTCGCCGCTGCCGCCCAGAAGGAATTGCACGCCGCTGCCCACCAGCGCCTTGTGTTTGTTGAAGGTGGGATCAGGAGTGGGTTGTGGGAATGGTAAGTGGTGCAGGGCGGGGTGTGCGACAGGTTGTTGTTTGGGGGAGAAACAGCAGGCATTATACGTGCAAGCGGGGAGGACGGATGGGTGATGAGATGCGAGGAACGGCAGGGCAAAGCTTTTTAGCTGTTGTGAGAGGAGGCTATGGTTTGCGGCGGCCCAGGGACCCCGCTCCTTGACCCTCGAGGTTGCAAGCCGCGACCCCCGCCCCCCCCCCGCGCCACACGGTACTTACTTGCACCCCAGCAACGAGGGCGTCCTCTGTGCAGTTGCTCGTCACACTGCTCACTGCGTATTCAACCCTGAACTCTGTCCCGCTGGCGTCCACGATGGCTAGGCTGTCCTGCTTGTCGCTCGCTATGCGCGCAAAGTAATTGAGCCCCGCCAGCACGTCGCCGCCCGCTGTCCCGCATCCGTCGCCTCCAACAACCACGCCTATGCGGAATATTAAGTAAGCATCCGCCCACTGCGGTGCCCACCCCGCCGCAAGTATGAGCGCGACGAGAAACCCCAGCCAGCATGCTTCCCTGCTTGACGACGACTTATGGTGGCAGCTGAACGCCATCCCTTACATCTGCATTCTCCATATACAGCTGACAGGTGCCCCGTCCGCTGCCGCGAAGACGACGGGGCATGAGCATGTGTAATTGGAAGCTGTGTGATTAGGCCTGCCTTCAACAGCCGGGGCCATTTCGCAAGGCCCTGCCTACAGATTCCGTTCCAGCCTTACTTCCGGTCCAGCCTTTCACAGTTCGGGGACTGTCTGGAGTGCTCAGGAACTATGGCCCAGGAACAGTCAACAACGTAACGACGACATTCACATGAAATTGCGTCTTTGACAATCTGATCGTTGCCTTCACACCGTATCTTAGTTATGGCATGTGGTGACCATCTGGAGGTGCGAAGTTGGTCGGGGCCTCACTGTGGCCACACATGACTTTTGAGCTTCAGCCTTCCAGCCCGCGTTATTGCACATCACGAAGCGCAAATACACCGTGGCTACTACTTTTGGGCTTCAGCAGACATCATTTGCAGTGTGGTCACGAAGGGTGGGAAGTCAGTTCCGGAAGCGAGCGACCTGCCTGTGGTCTGCCTCATGGTCGTACCCACGGGACGCGCAGATCCAACTCCTAGCGGCCCTATGGGCGCTTCGGTTGCGCACCTCGGTAGACGTCAGGTAAAACAGAGCCTGAGCTACATGAGGCAGAGCCTGAGCTGCATGCCTGAAACAGTTCAGGGCTGGCGCATGCACAGAGGCTGCAGTGCCCAACACGTGAACACACCCATGGGAAGTCCGTCTGCAGCAAGATGTATCCTCAATTGGTGGTGTTGAGAAACACCGGGTTTGTGGTACACGACGCTTTACAGGATTGGCCTAAGCGCGCTCGCCACGGATGCGGCGGGCCAGCTGGATGTCCTTGGGCATGATGGTCACACGCTTGGCGTGGATGGCGCACAGGTTGGTGTCCTCGAACAGGCCCACCAGGTAGGCCTCGGCGGCCTCCTGCAGCGCCAGCACGGCCTGGCTCTGGAAGCGCAGGTCGGTCTTGAAGT
>VFQN01002144.1_pt1 | contig 31277 bp, 41 predicted proteins | sample 3512371 | NCBI WGS metagenome assembly VFQN01 (sample SAMN10412370, study PRJNA504923) | tailings metagenome | isolation source: Replicate 2 from Balatoc abandoned mine | place: Philippines: Itogon, Benguet | collected 2017-08-28 | reverse complement strand
GCGGATTCGCGGCCAATCCCCTCTTCCATTCACATGCACACGTGGCAATCCGGATTGGGGTGGACGGATTCCCTTGCAAAACTGACCACCAGGCTGCCTCTTGCATCCCCAAGCCTCCAATCCTAGTTGCTATGTATGCAATCTTGCATCTAGGGCCCTGCGTTTGCGCTCCAGGCCCCTGGCCCCATGTCGATGGTGGCATGCTGGCCGGCCAGTCGCATATCCCCGCCGCTGCTGAGACTAAAATCCGCAATATAAACCACAACAGAGATTAACGCGGACATGGGGTTTTAACTCCCGGCCCTCCTGTCGACTGCAACTCGTGGTGACTGGCAATCAGATTTGGTACGGGCGCCTTTCGCGCCAAGCACCTTGGACCGCCGGTAACAAGGCGCGACACCGCGGTTGCGCCCCATCATCGCGCCCCTACTGTAACACGCATCATCTACACATTCATTTCCCCCGGACCAAAATGGACCCCGCAAACTTCAACAGATCCATTCGGCGATTGCTCCGCAGCACAGACGGCATAATACAAGCATCCGCGCGAGATGTTGCACCAATCTCTGCAATAGAGAAGGCTGCTCTCATTGAAGCCTACGATCAGCATATGTCGGACCTGCTTAAGGAGGTAAAGCCTGAGGAGGTCGGCTCCGGTTTGGCAAGGAGGATGACTTACGCAGGTGCATGGCTGGAGGCATACACCGACACTCAAGTGTTCCAGGAGCTGGAACTGATCCTGAGGGCGGTGGGGGAGGGGGCGTCTGTCATTGCCCTGTCAAGCCACGACAGTCCGGAAAGGTGCGCAATTTTTCTTCCGGAGAGTCCGTCCTTATCATAGAACTGACCTCCCCACGTACCTGTTACAATCCACCAGCTGCATCATATCTTCCACGGTATGCTTGCTTGATGCGTGCACGAGCGATACTGTAGCTTTTTGACACTTCATGCCTGCGATGCCTGTGGGCCAACCTTACTACGTACACACCTTGGTTGTGCCGGCCCGGTGTGGGTGTTGCTTGCCCTCCCAACATACATGCATACATGGTAGTACTGCTTCCAGGTTGTGGGAGTAGCTGGCGCAGCGATGGCTGCTCGCCCCTGCTGCTCGTCCGGCCCCTATCCCACACCTCCTGCTTCAGAGTTTCTCCTCCCGCCGCCTCCCCTGGTGTTGCAACCCCCAGACGCAACGCAGACGACGTCGTCGAGTACGGCGGCAGAACCGCCTGCACGTTGCTTACGTACGCATGCCTCAACATCAGCGCTCTGCAGCACATCAGGGGCAGCGCTCCACACGTACAGCGCATACACGCGTTGGCGGCGAGGGTTGTTGCGCCCATGACGAAGGCAGGCTTCATGTCGGCCGTCTGCAATGCCGCCAGGGGCATGGTGGCGGTAGCTGCGCGCATGCGCTCAGCCGTCGGCGTGGCGGAGTGCTTTGGCCCCATGTTCAACGTCAGGGGCGCGTCAGCGCAGAGCAACGGAAAGGCTGGGTTCCTGGCGCGAACTGTGTGCCAGTACCTGCGAACGATCGTGGAGTCGCAATTCTACCACATGGGTTCGCCCAGCATCCGTTCGGAGGCCCTGCAGGTCTACGGTACCCTGGCGGACTCACAGCTGCTTGCAACGGCCGCGGTGATCCTGGTCGACACCCCCCCGGCTGGCACCGCTGCTACGCTGCCGGACAACGAGCGCGACAACATCCGCAGCTCCACACTGGACGCGTCCGAATCTGCAGCAACGGCCCTGTTTTACCTCTTCGAGGTGCGCAGAGAGCTGGCTGCGCGTGGCAACAGGCAGGGCAAGCGGCTGTCCGCAGCCCTACTGTGCGCCGCTCGCCACGAGGCCGTGCAGCGGCTGCAGGTGGCGCTGCTGGACCAGCTGGCGGCGCACGCGGGGATGGCGGCGGGGCTGGAGGAGTGGGAGGCAGGCAGCGGGCCGCGGGAGGGTCGGGACGAGGAGCGGCAGGGGCGGGGGTGCGGCTGGGAGGGCAGCAGCGGCACGTGGTGGCTGGCGCGGGAGGGGGCGGCGCAGGGGAAGCTGCTGGGGCTGGACGAGCGCAGTGCCGGCGGGAGCCGCAAAGCAGGCAAGAAGGCGCGCAGCAATGATGCTGGGTGGCTGGAGGACTACCACTGCCACATCATGCGCGTGACCGTGCAGGACTGGCTCACTACGGATCCAGGGGAGGCGGCGGCGGCGGGCGTGCCGGCTGCGCCGCCGCCGCTGCTGGTGGCGCGGCTGGCGGCGCGTGCGGCGGAGGCGCTGTGCCGGCTGTGCCGCGGGCAGGGGCTGGAGGGGGCGTATGCGCCCGCGCCGGAGTGGCAGTTCGCGACGACGAAGGTGTGCAGCGTGAGGGAAAGGCACTTGAACGCAGCACGTAGGGAGGATACGTTGGGTTGTAGGCAAGATGGGTAAGCTGAAGCTTGGATGTTGCTTCTCGGATCATGGCATTGGTCGTGGGCACGGGCATGCGTATCGGCACACAGGCTAGAGGACGTGCTGGCTGCCAAGCAGTCGCGCTGACGCTATGGGCTGTCATTGCCCTTGTGCACCGCAGGCGCTGGTGCTCAGCATGCTACCTGCCCCGACAGGGACCACGGTCGGGGCCTGCGCCCCCTACTGGCTGGAGGCGGGGGGGTGGCTGACGGCGCTCCTGGTGGACGCCACGGCGGCCGCCATGGGCCGCCTGCCCTCCACCAAGCGGCCCGACACCCCGCAAAGCATGCTCAGCAGACTGGTAAGCGGTATCAGGGGAGGGCTCGGTCCTTACACGGCCCAAGCTGCCTGATATGGAGGTGCCTGTCGTGCCTCAGACCGGCTGCATACATGAGATGCATGCACGCTGCGCGGGGTGCGGTGTCATAAGGGAGGGCTCGCTCCTTGCATGAACCCAACACCCAAGCTGGTTGCTAGCGGGACGCTTATTATGTCATGGGCGCCTTGCATGCGGAGAATCAGTAACATGCAGTACTGAGAAGCGCAACGCTGTGGCACCATGTGTTTCTGTGCAACGCAGGCCGAGCACTCGCCAGCTGATTTGCTGGACCAGGTGTCTTTCTACCTCATCCGCCTGGCTATCGAGCGCTCGGGTGGGTAGCGTGCACTGCATGTCCCTCTCAACTCGGGTGTTACGTACGGTATTGCGCCCTCTCCGCACACCAGTCGTCTTGCAACCTATGCCGCTTCTTCCGCTGCCGCTGTGCCACCACAAGCGATCACAATAAGCGGCAAGAGTGACGCCGCGCGGCCTTGGTGCTACGATTTTTGACGCAACGCCCCTGCTACCAGCTACCAGAGTTGTCAGAATGGAGGAGACGCAGCTTAGCTGTTGTGTCACGAAGTCTAGCCCACCGCCCATTGCTACCGCCCTCGTTCTCGTGGTGCCATTGTGACGCAGGCAAGCCGTCAACCAGTATCCAGGTCACAACCTCGGCCGACATGCGCCGCCGCATGTCCCGCTGCGGCCTGGCCGCCTCCATGGACCACACCCTGCGCCTCACCTACAGCGCGCAGGACGCAGGGGATGCCGAGGTCGCCACGTTCTTGGGTCGCACAAGGACGGCGTGGTCATGGGCCCTCGACGCCCGCCTCCTGTCTCTGATACCGCCCACGGATGGACAAGGCTCCGGGGCGTCACAGGCTGAGGGCGGTGGGAGCACGGACGGTGGGGGCAGGGGTGAAGGCCAAGCGCAGCTGGGCGTCCTGCTCACGCTGTCCAAGCGGGCGGCCATGCTGACCCGCGCGCTGGAGGCGGTGTGTGGGTCGGGGGCAGCGGGGACGGGGGAGAGGGCACCGGGGCAAGGGGCCGAACAGCGGCGGCGTCAGATATTGGACTGGGCAGCCGACCTTCTCGCGCTCCTGGTGGGGTCGGCTCACAGCATGGAAGGGAGTGTGAGGGAAAGGGTAGAGGCAGCGGGGAGGAAGGCGGCGGCGGTGAGCGGCGTGGGCGGTAGCAGCGACGCGGTGTGGAGGGAGGAGGGGGTCTGCCTGGACGAGGTGCAGGAGGCCCTGGCCCAGGCGGCGAGGGCGGCGAGCAACCTGGCGGCGCCGCTGGCGTTCGAGCTGGCGGTGGACATCGGTACGGCGGCCAGGGAGGCGGCGGCAAGGGGGCGAGTAGTGCAGTGGTCTTCAGCGCAGGAGCTGGGGCCGCATGCCACGTGCGAGCTGCTGGGGTGCACGCTGCAGTGGTGGCGGTACTCGCTGCTGCCGCCCGCGCAGCTGATGGCGTGCCAGCCGCACCGGCTGCTAGCGGCGGCGTGCGCGCTGACGGCGGCACTGCCGGGGCTACAGGTGTCCGCCTCGCAGGAGCTCGAGTCGAAGAGGCAGCGCCTGTTCGTGCTTGTGCCAGACCTCCTGGCCGTCATGTCCGCACATGAGACGCTCAGCGGCCGAGTCCGCGAATGGCTGGCGCCGCCGCCAGCAGCCGGAAGCAGCCGCGCTTCTGGCGGCGGCGGTGGCAGCAGCGGCAGTGCAGCAGAGCCTGAGGCGTGCGCCGGGTGCCTTGAGGCACCGGTGAGGTCCGTTACGAAGAGGGCGCTGAAGGCCGCACCGCAGGACGCTGTGCTCGCTCTGGCGCTGCTCAAGATCGCAGCCGGCCAGGGTAACGGCACGGCGGGGTGGATGGGGGCGGACGGGGGCTTCCGGCAGTTCGCTGCGGCGGTGAAAGACTTTGTGCTGGAGGGCTTGGACAACTCAAGCCGGGGCAGCATTGCAGATGTCCCGATGCCCGACGGCTCCACCCTCGCGGACGTCCTTTTGGAGGAGATGGGTGGCGTGTGCGGCCTGCCGCCTCCCCCGCCGCCGGTGGCGCCCTCCGGTGTGCTGCCGCCGCCGCTGGCGCTGCCGCCCTGCCAGGGAGCGCTGCCGCTGCTGCGCGTGTGCGGCAATCCGCATTGCGGCAACTTCGCCGAGGAGTGTGAGGGAGCACTGCCGCTCAAGCAGTGCGGCGGGTGCCGGGCGGTGCGGTACTGCGGGGCGGACTGCCAGCGGGGGCACTGGCGGGCGGGGCACAGGGCGGAGTGCAAGCTGATGGTGGCTGAGGCGGGGCAGTGAGGGCACCCAGCCCTGTGGCGTCACAGGGGCCGCAGCGGATGTGGCCCACCTTCATGACTGAGAGCTTGCTGACCCGATTGCTACACATTGGAGCAGGTCATGTGCAGCTGGCTAAGGGGCGGCACTGCTGCACTGCCTCGCACGGTGTTACGGTTATGAGGTGGCCGTGCGGTGTGATGTTGCGGGGCCGTAAGCAGCGTGGCGGTTGGCGAGAGTTCGCCTACCGCCAGAGCAGGACAACTGGACATGGACTTGGACTCGATGTGGTGTTGGGGAGGAGGAGCAGGGCGGGCTGGTGGGGCAGTATTGCGGGAGCCTGAGAGCATCAGTGCTTGCAGGACGGGTGTGGGAGGACATTTGTTGTGGGTGCCCGTACAGCAGACACAGCTGCAGACAGCTGCAGGCTCACCCAATGACTCACATCCAGTTCGCTGAAGCTGACTTGGGCCAGGCGAGGGACTTGCAGCAGGTGGTGTGTCAGCCATGCAGCAGGGGGCGGCGGACGTGACACGTGCCTCGCAGTGCGGCGATGAGAAGGCGTAGCCACGGGGCGTGGGATAAGAGCTTTGAGATTAGGGGGCAGCGACGGCTGGCCATGTGGGGGCTGGGTAACGCGAGAGCGTTCCATCAAGAGGCCGTGGGATCGGGTACAACCAGGCCGTGCTTGCGTGTATCGCGGGCAGGCTGCGTGGCCATGTGGGGGCTGGGGCGCTGGGCATCGTAGGGGGGGCGCGGGGGCGTGACAGGACGTATCATGCCAATCAGACGTTGTGTCCGGCTCGCTCTTGACCCTTGTTGGCAAGCAAGGGCAATGGAGGGTGGGAGGGAGGATAGTATTGCAGGGAAGCTGTAGAGCAGGAGGCGCCAGCTGGTGAGGTTGGCCAGGCGGCGGCGGTGGTGGCGGCGGCAGTCGCCGGCTGCAGCAGCAGCGGCAGCGACAGTGGTCGTGCGCTGAGAGCAACACGGGGTTTCATGATGACAAGGGAGGCCGAATTGCATGCCGTTTACTAACTTCACCTTTGGAGGGAGCACTGACAAACCGACGTTCGGGGGTCGGGGTAGCTGGGTGGCTGAGGGGTGGGCTGCCGTAGGCTCCCGGCTGCCAAGTACGGTATGTGGTCAGAGGTCAGATACCGGTATCGGGGGCTACGGGGGAGGTGTTTGTGCGATAGCGGCAGGTAACCGTTGTAGCTGCCTGTAGGTCTGTCCCGATATGCAAAGGAGGGAAGCGAGGCGTGGGTTGCAGGGCATGGAATGTTATCCCCCCACGCCGTTGTCGTGCCGAGGACATAGGGCGGCGATAGGCAGGATGAAAGGCAGCGATGAAAACACAACAGGGATTAACGCGAGAATGGGTTTTCAACTCCGGGCCCTTCTGCAAACCCTAGCACGACGTGGGGACGGCAATCAGATTTGGTACGGGCGCCTTTCGCGCCAAGACCGGGCCACCGGTTATCAGGGCGCGACACCACTGTCGCGCTCCTTCTGTAACACGCATCATCTAGGCACTCGTACTTCCCATGGCCACAATGGACCCCGCAAACGAGATAGGCAGATCTATTCGGCGATTGCTCCGCAGCACAGACGGCATAATGCGAGCATTTACGCGAGGCGTTGCACCAATCTCTGCAGAAGAGAAGGCTTCACTCATTGATGCCTACGACAGGCACATGTCGGACGTGACAAAGGGGATGAAGCCTGACGAAATCGGCTCCGACTTGGCAAGGGAAATGAGTTACGCAAGTGCATGGCTGGAGGCATACACCGACCCTCAAGTGTTCCAGGAGCTGGAAGCAGTCCTGAGGGCGGTGGGGACGGGGGCGTCTGTCATAGCCTTGTCCCGCACCGACTACTCGGCAAGTTGCGCAATTGCCTTCCGGAGAGTCCAACCTCATCAGCATAACTGAGCTTCCCACGTACCCGATGTAATGCAATTGCTGCTTTATATGTTCCACGGTATAATGCAAGCGCTTGGTGCGTACACGATACTGGTAGCTTTCTGGCACTTCATGGGGGCCAACCTTACGACGCACCTTGGTGGTGCCCGCCCGGTGTGCCTGCGGTGTACCTGCGGGGCCGGCCCGTCGTGGGTGTTGCTTGCCCTCCTTGCATGCATGGTATCAACGCTCCCAGGTTGTGGGAGTACCTAGCGTACCGATGGTTCCTCGCCGATGTTGCTGAATCCCGCCCCTACTTCGTTCCCGCGCCTCTGGCTTCATGGTCCTGCCCCCGCTCCCTCCCCCGCCCCGTGGTGCAACCCCCAGGAACAACGCGTACGACGCGGTCTCGTACGGCGGCAAAACTGCATGCACGCTGCTCATGAACGCCTGCCTCAACATCCGCACTCTGCAGCGCATCAGGGGCAGGGCTGCTCACGTGCAGCGCGCACACGCGTTGGCGGCAAGGGTCCTGGCGGCCATGACGAAGGCGAGGTTCATGTCGGCCGTGTGCGATGCCGCCAGGGGCATGGTGGCCACAGCTGCGCTCCTGCGCTCAGCCGTCGGCGTGTTGCAGTGCTTTGGCCCCATGTTCAACGTCACGAGGGTGTCGGCGCAGAGCAACGGGCAGGCGGGGTTCCTGGCGCTTGCAGTGTGCCAGTACCTGCGGACGATCGCGGAGTCGCAGTTCTATACCTTCGCGGAGTCACCCAGCATCCATTCGGAGGCCCTGCAGGTCTACGGTACCCTGGCGGACTCGCAGCTGCTCGCTGCTGCCGCGGTGACGCTGGTCGACAGCCCCCCCGTTGGCGCCATTGCGGGGCTGCCGGACAGCGACCGTGACAGCATCCTCCGCGATACATTCCTTGCGTCCGAGTCTGCGGCAGCGGCCCTGTTCTACATCTCCGAGGCGCAGAAGGAGCTGGCCACGCGCGGGAAGGAGAGTCGGCGGCTGTCCGCGGGCCTGGTGCGCGCCGCTCGCCACGAGGCGGTGCAGCGGCTGCAGGTGGCGCTGCTGGACCAGCTGGCGGCGCACGCGGGGATGGCGGCGGGGCTGGAGGAGTGGGAGGGGAGCAGCGGGCCGCAGGAGGGTCGGGACGAGGAACGGCGGGCGGAGGAGTGCGGCTGGGAGGGCAGCAGCGGCACGTGGTGGCTGGCGCGTGAGGAGGCGGCGCAGGGGAAGCTGCTGGGGCTGGACGAGCGCGGCAGCGGCAGGAGCCGTGGATCCGGCCGGCGTACTCGCAGCAAGACGGCTGGGTCGCTGGAGGACTATCACTGCCACATCGTGCGCGTGACCGTGCAGGACTGGCTCAGTATGGACCCAGCGAAGGCGGCGGCGGCGGGCGTGCCGGCTGCGCCGCCACCGCTGCTGGTGGCGCGGCTGGCGGCGCGTGCAGCGGAGGCGCTGTGCCGGCTGTGCCGCGGGCAGGGACTGGGAGGGGCGTACGCGCCCGCGCCGGTGTGGCAGTTCGCGACAAATAAGGTGCGTAGCGTAATGGAAAGGCGCTTCAAAGCAGCGCGTAGGCAGGATACGGTGGGTTAGAGGTAGGATGGGCAGGATGAGGCTTGGATGTTGCCTATCGGATCACAACATTGCTCGTGCCCTGACCGCGGGGCCTGGGCATACGGATGGGCGCGCAGGAGGGAGGACGCATGGGCCGCCCACTAGCCGCTATTGCCTGTGTGCTGCGCTCGTGCGCCGCAGGAGCTAGTGCTCCGTATGCTTCCTGCCCAGACGGGAGCCACGGTCGGGGCCTACGCCCCGTACTGGCTGGAGGCGGCGGGGTGGCTGGCGGCCCTCCTGTCGGACGCAACGGCGGCCGCCATGGGCCGCCTGCCCTCCACCAAGCGGCCCGACACCCCGCGCAGCATGCTCGGCCGCCTGGTGAGCGATAGCAGGGGAGGTATTGCTCCTTGCACGTCCCAAGCTGCCTGATATTGGGGTGCCTGTCGTACCTTGGACCGGCATGCTCGGCGGCGTAGTGAGTGGTCATGAGGGAGGGCTCGCTCCTTGCATGGACCATCGCTGACCGCTAACGGGACGCTCGTCATGACACCGCCCCCGGTCGTAAGCATTGAGGTGACCGTATCAGCAGGACTGACAAGCTTAACGCTGTGGCACTGCGTGTATACTGTGCAGATGCCGATGGACGCTTCGCCAGCGGATGTACTGGACCAGGTGGTTCTGTACCTCCTGCACCTGGCCCTCGTGCATTCGGGCGGTAGGTAGCGTGTGTTCCTCTCAACTTGGGTGTTGGGCGTTGTGCCCTCCCCACACACCAGTCGGTTCGCACCCTATGTATGCTGCGCACGCATGTGCTGCCTGGTGTCACAGCTGCGGTGTCACCACAAGAGATCACGGCAAGCAGCAAGGGACCTGCAATACCGGGCGCAACGCACCTGCTGCCACCCCTGTGCTCCCGTTGCACTTGCGATGCAGGCGCTGCAAAGTGTGTCCAGATTACCACCTCCGCCGACGTGCGCCGCCGCATGTTCCGCTGCGGCCTGGCCGCCTCCATGGACCACACCCTGCGCCTCACCTACAGCGCCCAGGACGCGGGTGATACCCAGGTCGCCATGTTCTTGGATCGCACAAGGGGGTCATGGTCAGGAACCATCGAGGGTGGCCTCACACCCCTGGTCGTGCCCACGGGTGGACAAGGCTCCGGGCGGCAGGCTGAGGGCGGCGGCAGCACGGACGGCGGGGGCCGGGGCGAAAGCGAACTCCAGCTGGGCGTTCTGTGCACATTGTCCAAGCGGGCGGCCATGCTGACCCGGGCGCTGGAGGCGGTGTCTGGGGCGGGGGCAGCGGGAGCGAGGGAGAGGGCGCAAGGGCAAGGCGGCGCATTGCCGCGGAAGCAGTTATGGGACTCGGCAGCCGACGTGCTCACGCTCCTGGTGGCGGCGGCGAACAGCATGGAAGGCAGTGTTAGGGAAAGGATGGAGGCGGCGGGGAGGGACGCGGCGGCGGTGAGCAGCGCGGGTGGCGGCAGTGGCGCAGCGTGGCGAGAGGATGCGGTCTGCCTGGACGAGGTGCAGGAGGCGCTGGCCCAGGCGGCACGGGCGGCGAGCAACCTGGCGGCGCCGCTGGCATGGGAGCTGGCGGCGGACATCGGTACGGCGGCCGGGGTGGCGGCAGCAAGGGGGCATCGGATGCAGTGGTCGTCAGCGCAGCAGCTGGGGCCGCACGCCATGTGCGACCTGCTGTGGTGCGCGATGCAGTGGTGGCGGCACCCACTGCTACCCCCCGCGCAGCTGCTGGCGTGCCAGCCGCATCGGCTGCTGGCGGCGGCGTGCGCGCTGACGGCGGCACTGCCGGGCCTACAGGTGTCCAACTCGCAGGAGCTCGAGTCGAGCAGGCAGCGCCTGTTCATGATGGTGCCAGGTCTCCTGGCCACTATGTCCGCCCACGAGACGCTCAGCGGCCGGGTCCGCGAGTGGCTGGCGCCGCCGCCAGCAGCAGGCAGCGGAAGCAGCCGAGCTTCTGGCGCCGGCGGTGGCAGCAGCGGCAGCGGAGCACAGCCTGAGGCGTGCACCGGGTGCCTTGAGGCACTCGTGAGGTCCGTTGCGAAGCGGGCGTTGAAGGCCTCACCGCAAGACGCTGTGGTCGCTCTGGCACTGCTCAAGATCGCGGCGGGCCAGGGCGGCGGCACGGCCAGGCGGACTGGGGCAGACGGGGCCTTCCAGCGGTTCGCTGCGGCGGTGGGAGACTTTATGGTGAAGGGCGTCAGAGGTTCAGACCTGGGCAACATCGCCGATGTCCCGATGCCCGACGGCTCCACCCTCGCGGACGTGCTTGTGGAGGAGATGGGTGGCGTGTGCGGCCTGCCGCCGCCGCCGCCGCCGGTGGCGCCCTCCGGTGCGCTGCCGCCGCCGCTGGCGCTGCCGCCCTGCCGGCAGAGGGCGCTGCCGTGCCTGCGCATGTGCGGCAACCCGAACTGCAGAAACTTTGCCGAGGAGAGTGAGGGGGCACTGCCGCTCAAGCAGTGCGGCGGGTGCCGAGCGGTGCGGTACTGCGGAGCGGACTGCCAGCGGGCGCACTGGCGGGCGGGGCACAAGGCGGAGTGCAAGCTGATGGTGGCTGAGGCGGGCAAGTGAGGGCACCTAGGCCTGTGGTGGCAGGGGTTACAGGGAGTGTGGCCTTTGTGTAAGAGAACGTGCCACCGGAAATTACTGTAGGGACGGCCTGGGCGTGCTGACACTTTGGGGCAGGGTCACTTGCAGCGGGGTGACGGGGGTGCTGTGGTTACCAGGGGACTGGGCGGCGGGCGGATGATGGAGCGAGGGGAGAGAGCTGCACAGAGAACGGCAATGCAAGCTTTGCAGTGTGTGGTGTTGGAGGGAACGGAACAGAGCGGAGCGGGCGAGCGGGGCGATGCATCAGGAGCTAGGCCGGATGTGTGCTGGTAGCGAGGGTGTGGGGGGATACCCATTGAGAAGGCCCGTGTGGCAGTCGCGGATGCACAGGGTGCGCCGTGTGGGCCAGGTATCACCTTGTCCCTGACCGCAAGCTGCCTGCCGCTGATGAGTCGTGACAAGAAGGCGGCTGGGATGTGCGGTGGGCTACGGTAGTGGCCCAGCCACGGTTTGCAACTAGGCCCCCTAGTGCCTGAGCACACACGAGCAAACACCTGTGCGAACCTGTACCTTCATCAGGGAGGCCTTCGGACGTGCTGAGGATGCGCATTGCTAGGGACACGGTGTAACTCGGAGGGCAGGCCTTTACTGAGGTATCCCAACCTGCTTGGCCTATATGGGGCTGTAGGAGCGTGTCTATCTGTTGGCATTGTCCGTGGGGCTGTCCTGGGCAACACCGCATGGACGATGGTTTTGACACCCAACAGCATGGCTTGCGTGCCCGACTTTGATTCTTGTAGGGGCTAAGTCCAGCATTGAGGGCACAAGGGGGTATCCGCCCCTGTTGGAACATGCAATGTGAGCTCGGCCTTATGTGGCTGGAGTTTACTACACCTGGTGCTGACCAGGGTCCCCTGGTGCAGACGTGCTGATACATGCCAGCCGTAGGTGTCCTGTTGCTGTCTTAGGCAGTTGCGCTCACGCCGTCCTCAAACCCAACGACACCTGGGAGCACTCTACGCCCCTCCAGCAATCAGGTACAGCGCACTGCCTTAGAGAGCAGGCCGCTTGGGAGCCTAGCTGTCGGGAACTCCTGGTATGTTGCGGGATTAGTCTGTCATCTGGCACAGACCAACACAGACAAGGTATGCCGTAACGACCTTGCTACTCCGCCGCGGTACCCTTCCTGGTGGAGGACGGCGACGCCACTTGCGCACTCGCTAGGTTGCAGCCAGGGAACTGCTACGCATGAGGAGTACCTCTCCCGGGTCGCCAGCCCGTGTGGTCTGGGCCCGTGCAGGTCCGTGCCGGAACCGCTCCGAAACTCGAACCCCGCGAATCCCTGTTAATGAGACACCACGAACCTGTAGCACCCCCACCAGCGCATATACCGGATGTACAGTGCGACGTGCCACAGGGCGAAAATGGACCCAGCAAACATAGGCAGGTCCATCCAGCGGTTACTCCGCAGCACAGACAGAATTATTCATGCATTAACGCCAGGTGTTGCACCCACCTCTGAAACAGAGAGATATAGGCTCATGGATGCCTACGGGAAGCACATATTGAACCTGACAAAGGAGGTGAAGCGCCAGCAGACGTTCAGCTCCGACATTGCCAGTGATATGAGCTGCGCAAGAGCATGGCTGGAGGCGTACATTGACAACCAAGTGTTCAGCAAGCTCGAAATAATTCTCAGGGTGGTGCGGGAGCGGGCGTCTGTTGTAGCCATGTCCAGCAGTGACATTCCGTCGAGGTGCGCGGTTGTATCTGTTGTGCGGGGAGTGGTGCGTCCCGCAGAGTGCGTGCTCGGGTACCGGCGTGACCCACACCACCCCGGAACAAGCTGTGTTACACCGTAGTATTTATTTAAAGCGCTGCAGCATAGGGTGAGTTTGTACTGTACGTGTTGGTGGCCAGCCGGCCTTGCCACACACGTACTTGCTAGCCTTGCGTGGGTGCTGCTTACCTCCCCAGCACGACTGTATGCAGGCTTCCCATAACTTAAATTACCCATGGCAGAGATAGCATCTCGGCAACTCTATCGATTCCCGCCCCTACCGGTACTTCGTTCCCACACACCTTGCTTCACGCAACCCCCGCTCCTTGCTGCTCCTCATGTACCCACGCAGGCGCAACGCATGCTACGTGGTCTGGTACGGCAGCAAGACCGCCTGCGCGCTGCTCCACCACGCCTGCCTCATGATCAGCGCATTGCTGCGCATTAGAAGGGGCGCGCCGGACACGCACTGCGCTGACGCGTTGGCGGCAAGGGTTCTGGCGGCCATGGCGGAGGCGGGCTTCATGTCGGCCGTGTGCGATGCGGTCAACGCCACCGTCTCAACAGCTGCGCTCCTGCGCTCAGACATTGGCAAACGAGAGCTCCTGGGCCCCACGTTCGACGTCACGGCCTTGTCCACGCGGAGCGATGGGCAGGCGGGGCTGACGGCGCTCACGGTGTGCCAGTACATGCTGACGGTCACAGAGGCGCAGTTCCACCGCCTGGTCGATGTGGGCGGTGGGCGGAACCCACAGGGCTCGTCCAGGCTTCCCTCAGAGGTCCTGCAGGTCTGCGGTGCGCTCGTGGACTCGCAGCTGCTGGCAGCCGCAGCGACGGCCCTGGTCGACAGCCCCCCCGTGGATGAGATTGCGACGCTGCCGGAGGAGGTGCGCAACAGCATCCGTTTCGGAGTGCGGTATGCATCCAGCTCAGCGGCAACAGCCTTATTTTACATGTTCGGGATGCAGACCATGCTGGCCAAGTCAGGGGCCCCCGAGGGTCAGCGGCTGTCCGCTGGCTTGTTGCGCGCCGCTCGCCACGAGGCGGTGCAGCGGCTGCAGGTGGGGCTGCTGGACCAGCTGGCGGCGCACGCGGGGATGGCGGCGGGGCTGGAGGAGTGGGAGGGGAGCAGCGGGCCGCAGGAGGGTCGGGACGAGGAACGGCGGGCGGAGGAGTGCGGCTGGGAGGGCAGCAGCGGCACGTGGTGGCTGGCGCGTGAGGAGGCGGCGCAGGGGCAGCTGCTGGGGCTGGACCGTTATGGCGGCGACGGGAGCAGTGGTCCCGGCCGGCAGATCCGCAGCAAGACAGCTGGGTGGCTGGAGGAGTACCACTGCCACATCGTGCGCGTGACTGTGTTGGACTGGCTCAGTGCGGATCCAGAAGAGGCGGCGGCAGCGGGCGTGCCGGCTGCGCCGCCGCCGCTGCTGCGGGCGCGGCTGACGGCGCGTGCGGCGGAGGCGTTGTGCCGGCTGGGCCGCGGGCAGGGGCTGGGAGGGGCGTACGCGCCCGCGCCGGAGTGGCAGTTCGCGATGTCCCAGGTGCGTACGGCAACACGAGCATCGAAGGAAGATGCGCTTAAATGGAGGTAATACCTTGCCACTTGTTTTGCTTGGGTATAGACGTCGCCACATGGTATTGCATGTGCCCTAAATGAGGGCGGTTGAGCACGCGGATCGGCACACAGGAGGGAACACGCGTGGGCCTCCATGGCGTCGTCGCGCTACTGCTAATGACTGTACGTTGCGCTCGTGCAATGCAGAAGCTGGTGCTCAGCATGGGTCCTGCGGAAACGGTGGCCACAGCCCCGGCCTGCGCCCCCTACTGACTGGAGGCGGCGGGGTGGCTGGTGGCGCTCATGTCGGACGCCACGGCGGCGGCCATGGGGCGGCTACCTGCCACCAAGCGGCCCGACACACCGTGTAGCAAGCTCAGCAGCGCGGTGAGTCGGTAACAGGGGAGGGCTTGATCCTTGCACGGCCCAAGCTGCCTGATATTGGGGTGCCTGCTGTGCGTCAGAACGGCTGCACGCATGAGAACATGGACAAAGCAATACTGATGCGCTGAGCGCTGTAGCACCGCACGTATCCTGTGCAGGTGCAGCAGGACGGGTCGCCAGCTCAAACGCTGGACCAGGTGGTTGACTACCTCATGCACCTGGCCTACAAGCACACGGGCGGTAGGTGGCGTGCATGGCTTGTCGGTTGTCGGTTGACGGGAGGCCCCGTGGGTTGTGGCCTTCAAAAGCACCGGTTGGGTTGTGACCTGTGCGTGCCTGCCGCAGCTTTGCGGGAACATGCACGGCGTTACTTGTGTCCTTGTGTCGCTTGTGTCGCTGCTGTGGTGTCACCACAAGAGTTTGTAGCTAGCAGCAACGGAAGCGTTACTCCGTCTCCGTGCTGCAACGTTTGTCGCAACGCCCATGCGACCGGTCACGTGGTTGGTCACGTGATTGCGAGGCAGGTACACTGCCAAAAGCGTCCGGCCCGCGACCCGCCATCCTCCACAGCACGTATTGCACCCTTGGCAAAAAGGGGGTCGAACAACGCAAGCCCCGCCCATGACATTGGTATCCCGATCCCATGGCTTGTGCCGCAGGCTTCAAGAAGCTCCCCGCCGCCGCCCAGGCCGTCGTGCGCCGCCGCATGTCCCGCTGCGGCCTGGCCGCCTCCCTGGACCACACCCTGCGCCTCACCTACAGCGCGCAGGACGCGGGCGATACCCTTGTCGCCATGTTCTTGGGTCGCACGGGTGCGGCATGGTCAATAGCCGTGGAGGCTGACCTCGTACCCCTGTTGCCGCCCACGGGTGGGCAAGGCTCCGGGGCCCAGGCTGAGAGCGGCGGCAGCACGGACGGCGGGAGCAGGGGCGAAGCCAGGATGCAGCTTGGTCTCCTGTTCACGCTGTCCAAGCGGGCGGCCATGCTGGCCCGGGCGCTAGAGGTGACATCCATGGTGGGGGCATCCGGGGCGGAGTAGAGGGGACAGGGGCAAGGGGGCGGACAGCGGCGGCAGCAGGTGGTGGACTGGGCGGCTGATGTGCTCACGCTCCTAAAGGCAGCGTTGAACAGCATAGAAGGGGACGTGAGAGGAAGGGTGGCGGCGGCGGCGGCTGGCGGCACGGGTGGCGGCAGCGACGCGGTGTGGCGGGAGGAGGCGGTCTGCCTGGACGAGGTGCAGGAGGCCCTGGCCCTGGCGGCACGGGCGGCGAGCAACTTGACGGTGGCGCCGGCGTGGAAGCTGGCGGCGGACCTCGGCACCCTCAGCACGGCGGCCAGGCAGGCGGCGGCGCGGGGCCCTGCAGTACAGCTGTCACTCGCGCAGGAGACAGGGCCGCGACTTGTGGCCGCGATGCAGTGGTGGAGGCACACGCTGCTGCCTCCCGCACAGCTGCTGGCGTGCCAGCCGCACCGGCTGCTGGCGGCGGCATGCGCGCTGCAGGCGGCTCTACCGGACTTACAGGTGTTCAACTCGCAGAAGCTTGAGTTCAGCCGGCAGCGCCTGTGCTTCCTTGTGCCGGGGCTCCTAGTCACCATGGCCGCACACGGGACGCTCAGCGGCCGGGTCCGCGCGTGGCTGGCGCCGTCGCAAGTCTCTGCCGCCAGCAGCTCCTCAGGCTGTGGCAGTGGCGGAAGTGGTGGCAGCAACACGAGAGGCAAAAGCGGCAGCGGTGCAGAGGTGGGCGGCGGTGGCAGCAGCGGCAGCGGAGCAGAGCCTGAGGCGTGCGCCGGTTGCCTTGAGGCACCCGTCACATCCGTTGCAAAGAGGGCGCTGAGGACCGCACCTAGCCTTGCCCTGCACGCGCCCGCGCTGCTCCAGGTCGCGGCGGGCCCGGGTGGCGGCACGGAGGGGCGGGCAGAGGCGGACGGGGGCTTCCGGCAGTTTGCCGCAGCGGTGGGAGAGCGTATGTGGGTGCGTTCCCAAAACTCAACCCTAGGCAGCCTCGAGGAGGTTTCGATGCCGGACGGCTCCCTTCCCTCGAACCTGCTTGCTGGGGAGCTGGATGGCGTGTGCGGCCTGCTGCCGTCGCCGCCGCCGGCGGCGCCCTCTGGTGCGCTGCCGCTGGCCCTGCCTGCAGGGGGCGCTGCCGCGGCTGCGCGTGTGCGGCAACCAGTGGTGCGGCAACTTCGCGGAGCGGTGCGAGGGGGCGCTGCCGCTCAAGCAGTGTAGCGGGTGCCGGACGGTGCGGTACTGCTGTGCGGACTGCCAGCGGGCGCACTGGCGGGAGGGGCACAGGGCGGAATGTAAGCTGATGGGGGCGGAGGCGGGGCAGTGAGGGTACGCTGTGCTATGGCAACGGAGGGCGCACCGGCTATGGACCTAACCTGGGTCCGAGAACGGTGTTATCCGGGTCGCTGGGTGCAATGGTCTGGCCGTACTGGCGCTTGGGGCAGCGGGTTGGTGGGGGGACCTGCTGCACCATTCCGTGCCGTTGTTCTTTCTCTGTGGAAAGGTTTACAGGTAAGGAGACGTACCATGGTAATGTAGTCATGACAAGCGCTGATGATGTTGCGGGCCTATGGGCGGCGGCCTGGTTCTTGGGGAGAGCTGGGTAGCTGGTCATGGCCTTGCAGACAGTGTGTGGCGTTGGAGAAAACGGAGCAGCAGGGGCGAGCGGGCAAAGGTACATGCACCTGGGTACATGGCTGGCAGCAGGTGGCAGAGCGGGCACGGAGATCTGCCTGTGACAGTTACCGTACGGTACGGCAGGCGTGATTGGTTGTAGATTCTTGCGTCTAGGCGGAGATCAGTTTTACCAGGGCGCACACTGACTGCTGCACCTGGGCTCACGGCAAGGCGGCTGGATGCGGGTTGGGCGATGGGCCCAGGAGTTTGTTGCAACGAGGCCCGCTGATTCCTGGGCGCGTTCACCAAACACCCATGCCAACATGCACTGCGCCCAGTTCTCCCTCGGGAACGCCTTTTATGCAGCAATCCCCCGGCTGTAAGGAAGCTATTGTCAGCACTCACGGATTGGCCCCAGGACGCAGCGGGTGTCGCATACACGGCGTGACACCCTTGTGCCGCACTAAAAGTACACTGCCCCACGCGCTTGACAGCCTGAGGCTGCCAGACTCTGGAAATCACTTCGATTATGGTACGTACGGCACTTAAGAGTCCGCGAGGTGACAGAAGCCCTTCCATGGGGCCCAACGGGGCCAACGCAGGCTGCCCCTAGGTTCACTGTCGGCTTCAGGAGGCGGGTTACGCCATGAGCCCAGGCCCCAAACAGGCACTTCAGGGAATCGTGCTGAACCAGTGTTAGGCGAGCCGCTGACCACACGCATTGCCAGGGCCTAAGACTGGGGCAGTTTGACAAGGAAACAGTGCATAGCCACACCGAGTTGGCGGAGAAGTTGCGTACGGGTCCATCGGCCAACCGCTCCAGGCATTCCGGGACCCTGCCTTGCTTGGGAGACATATGAATTCGACACCTTGCTCAAAACCTGCGCATGCATTTGTCCACACGGTGGAAATGGACCCAACACGCTTGGGCAAATCCATCAAGTGCGTACTGCGCTGCACCGACGACGTTATCGATGCGTTCACAGCCGCTGAAACAGAGGTCACCAGGTCCGTAGATGCCTATAGGAAACATTTTGCCGAGCTGAACGACGACTTTGCGAGTCCGCCCAGTTCCGAACCGGGGCGGAGGGCGAGTTTTGCCAAAGCATGGCTGGAGGCAGTCGTCAAAGTCAAACTTTTCAAACAGTTGCAACCAATGCTTGGGGTGGTGCGGGAGCGGGCTTCGCTAATAGCCACATCCGGCAGCATGAGTGCCGCAAGGTGCGTCAGGCGCTCAGTGACGCCCCGCAGAGTCGCATAATATCTCAACGAATATCATCCAAGGCGATCTAGGGTGGCTGGTCATAGTGGAGGGCTGGGGCAAAGCCCACACGCCACAGATATGGACAGCTCCTGCCTTTTGGTTGCACGGGAGCTGCACTTATTGGCTAGTGGTCCTGGGCCGGTTCGGGTGTTGTAGTCGAACTATTGCGTTGGTGACTCATAGGGGTGACTCGTTTGTGTCACCGTGCAGAAGGCTTCCCGGAAACGCCGACTGGTCGTCGATCACCAACGCCTTCAGCATTTGTCTCCTGACCTAGAGCAGTTCCCGTACAGAAGGGTGCCCAGCGCAATGCCGCCTCACTTGGCATGCTCAACTAAGTTACTGAGGCACTTCCTCGCACCGCTTGTGCCCACGCAGGTGCAACGCATGCCACGTGGTGTGGTACGGCGGCAAGACCGCCTGCACGCTGCTCCACCACGCCTGCCTTATGGTCAGCACATTGCTGAAGGACAGCAACAGCGCGCTGCACACCCAGGCGGCAAAGGCGGTGCTGGCGGCCATGGCGGAGGCGGGATTCATGTCAGCCGTCTCCGGCGCAGTCAGGGGCATCGTCGCAACAGCTGCGTTCCTGCGCTCAGACGCAGGCGTGCGGGAGCTGTCCAGCCCCACGTTTGACCTCAGGGACGCTTCGATCAGGAACGACGAACTAGCGGGGCTCTCCGCGTACATGGTGTGCCAGTACTTGCGGACGCTGACGGAGGCGCTGCACAACCGGCTGATTGACCTGGGCGGTGGCCGGAACCCGCAGGCGTCGGTCCGCATCCCCTCGGAGGCCCTGCAGGCCTTCGGTGCGCTCGCGGACTCGCAGCTGCTTGCAGCTGCCGCGCTGGCCCTGGTCGACAGCCCCCCCGTGGACGCCATTGCGACGCTGCCGGAGGAGCAGCGCAACGCCATTGGCTTCTACGTGGGGCACGCAACTGCAGCTGCGGCAAAGTCGATGTGTGACATGCTTGCGTTGCAGAAGAAGCTCGCCGAGGTTGGGGGCGCGGAAGGCCGGCGGCTGTCCGCGGGCCTAGGGCGTGTGATGCAGCATGAGGCAGTGCGGCGGCTGCAGGTGGCGCTGCTGGACCAGCTGGCGGCGCACGCGGGGATGGGCGCGGGACTGGAGGAGTGGGAGGGGGGCAGCGGGTTGCAGGAGGGTGGGGACGGGGGACGGCAGGCGCGGGGGTGCGGCTGGGAGGGCAGCAGCGGCACGTGGTGGCTGGCGCGTGAGGAGGCGGCGCAGGGGAAGCTGCTGGGGCTGGATCTGCACGGCGGCGGCGGGAGCCCGGAAGTAGGCCAGGAGACGCGCAGCAAGACGGCTGGGTGGCTGGAGGGCCACCACAAAAACATCCTGCGCGTGACCGTGCAGGAATGGGGCAGTGGGGATCCAGGGGAAGCAGGAGCGGCGGGCGTGCCGGCAGCGCCGCCGCCGCTTTTGCTGGCGCGGCTGACGGCACGCGCTGCGGAGGCGCTATGCCGGCTGTGCCGCGGGCAGGGGCTGGACGGGACGTACGCGCCCGCGCCGGAGTGGCAGTTTGCTTGGTCCCAGGTATGTAACACGAAGTTGAGGCATGAGGCACGAAATTGGGCACGGAGACCTACATGCGGTCAGGGGAAGCGGGCAGCAGGCGTGCAGCCTCGATAGCATTGATTGGCTTGTAAGTATGCGCTGTATGCTTGAGCGACACCACATCGTAATTAGCCTAAGGCTCCGAGCCTGCAAGGGCCAGCACGCAAGCGTGCAAACCTGTATGTAGCGCCCCTGGCGTTATTGCCGCTGCCAAGTGCTGTTCTTGTGTACCGCAGGATTCGGTGCTTAAGATGCTACCTACGATGACGTCACGCTCGGCGGCCACGGCCCGGGCCTGCGTCCCCTACTGGCTGGAGTCGACGGGGTGGCTGGCGGCGCTCATGTCGGACGCCACGGCGGCCGCCATGGGCCGCCTGCCTTCCGCAGGGCGGCCCGACGCCCCGCGCAGCATGCCCAGCTGCTCAGTAAGTGGTCACAAGGAAGGGCTCGCTCCTTGCATTGGGCCCAAGATAGCTGCTAGAGGGACGCCCGCTATGCCACCGGCCGGATGCATGCAGAAAGTCATGGCTTAAGCCGTGTTGGTATAGGTCTGTAGGTGCCCATGGACTGTTCATGCTTCACCCTGGCCCCTCTGGTCACGTATCGCCACTTAAGCAGTGTAGGAGATCGTGACCCCGGGGCACCGCATGCGTTGTGCGCAGGTGCAGGTGCAGGACAAGGGTTCGCCGTATGGGACGCTGGATAAGGTGGTTGGTTACCTTACATGCCTGGTCTACGAGCATACAAACGGTAGGCAGCGTGTACGGCGTGCGTGTCTTGTCGGTTTTGGGTTGACGACGGGGTTCTGGGTTGTGCCCCTCCTCACACGGCGGTTGGGTTGCAACCTATGCGTGCGTGCCACAGCTGCGTGCGCATGTGCTGCCGTGTGTCGCTGCTATGATGTGTAATGACAGAAGAGCACGGCAAGCAGCAGAGGAAACGCCCCATTGTTCGCCGTGTAGTGCTGCCATGTCGGGCGCAGCACCCATACTAACGCTTCCATGGTGGTGAAGCAGGTACACTGCAAAAGGGTGCCGGGCCGCCGCCCGCCATCCTGCACAGCATGTACCCCCGGCACAGTGGTGTGTCCCTGCTCTGTAAGCTCCGTCCCGTAGAATGATAGTTCATTAATTTTCTGTTTGCAATCCTTTTTCATGAAGTTGCAGTATTTCGATCACATGGCTTGTGACGCAGATTTCAAGGAACTCGACGACGACGACGCCCGGGACACCTTGTGCCGTCGCGTGGCCCGCTGCGGCCTGGCCGCCGCCATGGACCACACCCTACGCCTCACCTACACCGCGCAGGACGTGGGGGATACCCAGGTCGGTCCAACTTTGACTCAGTCGTGGGTAACGGCCGTGTCGTCTGGCCTCGCACCCCTGTTGCCGCCCACGAATGGACACGGCTCCGGGGCTTCACAAGCTGAGGGCGGCGGCAGCACGGGTGGCGGAGGCGGGGGTCAAGGCAGGGCTGAGCTGGGCGTCGTGCTCACGCTGTCCAAGCGGGCGGCCATGCTGACCCGGGCGCTTGAGGCGGAGGCTGGGGCGGGGGCAGCGGGAGCAGGGAAGAGGGGACAGGGGCAAGGGGGGCAGCAGGTAGTGGATTGGGCAGCCGACGTGCTCTCGCTCCTGGCGGGGGTGGCACATAGCATGGAAAGGGACGTGAGGAAAAGGGTTGAGGCTGCGGGGAGGGAGGCGGCGGCGGCTAGCGGCGCGGGTGGCGGCAGCGACGCAGCGTGGAGGGAGGACGCGGTCTGCCTGGACGAGGTGCAGGAGGCGCTGGCCCAGGCGGCACGGGCTTTGAGCAACCTGGCGGTGGCGCTGGCGTGGAGGCTGGCAGTCGACGTCAGCTCCCGGAGGACGGCGGCCAGGGAGGCGGCAGCGGAGGGCCCCGCCGTACAGCTGTCGGTGACGGAAGAGATGGCGCCGCACACCGTGTGCGACGTGCTGAGCAACGCGATGCAGTGCTGGCGGCACCTGCTGCTGCCGCCCGCGCAGCTGCTGGCGTGCCAGCCGCACCGGCTGCTGGCGGCGGCGTGCGCTCTGATGGATGCGCTGCCAGAATACCATGTGTTCAACTCGTATAACCACGAGGAAACTAGGGACCGCCTGTCCTTGCTTGTGCCAGGCCTCCTGGCCTTCATGTCCGCGCACGAGACGCTCAGCGGCCGAGTCCGCGCGTGGCTCGCGCCGCCGCCAGCAGCAGCAGCAGCAGCAGCAGGAGCCGGCAGCAGCACCTGCGGCGGCAGTGGCAGCAGCGGCAGCGAAGCGGAGGCCGAGGCGTGTGCCGGTTGCCTTGAGGCACCGGTGAGGTCCCTAGCGAGGCGGGCGCTGCGGTTCGCACCCACATTTGCACTGCACGCGATGGCACTGCTCAAGATTGCGGCGGGCCAGGTTGGCGGCACGGCGAGACGGACGGGGGCGGACGGGGGCTTCCGGCAGTTTGCCGCGGCGATGGCAGACCGTGTGTGGGAGGCCTTCAAGGACCCAACCTCGCGCAGCTTTGAGCAGGTGCCGATGCCCGACGGCTCCCTCCCTTCGCACATGCTCGCGTGGGAGCAGTTTGCTGCAGGTAGTTTGCGGCTGCCGGTGGCGCCCTCCGGTGCGCCGCCGCCACCGCTGGCGCTGCCGCCCTGCCGGCAGGGGGCGCTGCCGCGGCTGCGCGTGTGCGGCAACCCGCACTGCGGCAACTTCGCCGAGGAGAGCGAGGGGTGGCTGCCGCTCAAGCAGTGCGGCGGGTGCCGGGCGGTGCGGTACTGCTGTGCGGACTGCCAGCGGGCGCACTGGCGGGCAGGGCACAAGGCGGAGTGCAAGCTGATTGCGGCGGCAGACGGGGAGTGAGGGTACGGTGCGCTTTGGCGACGGAGGGCGCGGCGGCTGTGGCCTGAGTTTAGGTCTGTGAAGGGTCTCATCCGGCCTGCTGCTGGGTGGAATGGTCTGGGTGGAATGGCCGTGGATCGGCCATGGAACGGCCGTACTGACGTTCGGGGCACGGTTACTTTCAGCGGGCTGGTGGGGGGCACTGAAGCATCCCGTGCCGCCGTACGGTATTGTCATCATGACTCATGAGCGGCTTTGATGATGTTGCGGGCCTGTGAGCGGCGGCCTGGTAGTTGGGGAGGCAGCTGGACATGGCCTTGCAGACAGTGTGTGCCACCTTGTGTGTGGTGTTGGAAAGAACGGAGCAGGAGGGGCGAGCGGCACTCAGGTTGATGGGTGCTGGCAGAGCGGGTACAGGGAGTTGCCCGGCGCCGTTGCAACTGGTTGCATAAAGTTGCGTGTAGGCAGGGATCAGCTTGTCCCAGAGCGCAAACTGCCTGCCACACATGAGCTCATGGTAAGGCAACTGGATGTGGGTTGGGTGGTCGGCCCAGACCTTGGTTGAAGCAAGGCCCGCTGGTTCCTGTGACGCATGCATGAAGCACCCATGCCATGATGCACTGTTTTTAGTTGTCACTCGGGAACGCCTCCTATGCAGCAGTCCCCCTGACTGTAACGGAGTTACTGTCAGCACCCATGGAGTGGACCCAGGACGCAGCGGGTGTCCCGTGCACGGCGTGACACCCAATTGGCGCTCTTAGCATACCGGCAGACTGCCCCATACACTCTTAACAGCCTGAAACTGCCAGACCATAGCAGTACCCCGGGTGGAAACTGGTCGTCACGTTGATCATGGTCCATTCGTTCGTACGGCACTTGCAGATGCCGCGAGGTGACAGTCTAAGCACTAAGATGGGGCCCAACGGGGCCAACGCAGGCTGCCACAATCGGCCCACCACCGCCCTTGTACGGCAGGCCCCTTCCCATTTTCACAACAAAAAGTGAAGGACGTGCGTGCCACCACAGGAAGCGTTGCGTCAAGACCATCCAGCGAGCCCCTGCATGACCTTAACTGTTTGTTGTATACAAAATTACGGCAGCCCAAAGTGATGACATGTGCCCCCTAGACAGTGGAACCCGGTTGGTCCACCGTACCAATGAGCCCAGGCTCCACATACGGAGGGCAGGGAACCATCTTGAACCAGTATTAGGCGAGCCGCTAAGCACACGAACCACCAGGGCCCAAGGTAGGGGCAACTTGGCAAGGAAACAGTGCATAGCCGCACGGAGTCCTGGAAGCCTGGAGGTGGTCGTGTACGAGGTTGATCCGCACGCAGGCATTCTCTGACCCTGCCCCGTATGGGAGGACACAAGAAGCCAATACCTAGCTTCAATACAATCAATTCTTCAAGTGCGTTGGTGTACAGGGAGAAGATGGACCCAACACGCTTGGGCAAATCCATCAAGTGCATACTGCGCTGCACCGACGACGTTATCAATGCGTTCACATCAGGTGCTGGAGCAGAGGTGTCCAGGTCCGTAGATGCCTACAAGAAGCATTTTGCCGAGCTGAACGACGGCTTCGTGAGTCCGCCAAGTCCCGAATCGGGGCGGAGGGCGAGTTTCGCCAAAGCATGGCTGGAGGCATTCCTTACCGTCAAAGTGTTTAATAAACTGCAACCAATGCTCGGTGTGGTGTCGGAGCGGGCTTCGCTCATAGCCACGTCCGGCAGCATCAGTGCCGCAAGGTGCGTCAGGCGCTGCAATCATGACCTGCAGGGCCGTATAATATCTCAACAGGCATTATCCAAGGCGACCTGGGTTGGTCATAGTGGAGAGTTCGGGCAAAGCCCACACGCCACAGATACAGACAGCTCCCGCCTTTTTGGGTTGAAGCGACGCTCATAGGTTGCATGCGAGCTGCAGTGATCGGCTTGCGGTGCTGGGCCGGTTCGGGTGTTGCAGTCGCGAGCATGAACTATGGCGTCATCTTGGTGCAGGTTACACTTGTCGCCGTGCCTCCACCTGTGGGAGACTTCCAACGGAGGCATCCCGGAAACGCCGACTCTGCGGTCATCAATCACCACGGGTGCTGTCATGGGCATGCTCCACATGTTTACTGAGCCACTCTTTCGGACCTCTTGTGCCCACCCAGGTGCAGCGGGTGCCACGTGGTGTGGTACGGCGGCAAGACCGCCTTCACGCTGCTCCACAACGCCTGCATCCTGGTCATCACGTTGCGGGGCAACAGCAACAGCACGCTGCACACCCAGGTGGCGAGGGCGGCTCTGGCGGCCATGGCGGAGGCGAGCTTCATGTCGGCCGTCTCCGACGCCGTCAGGGGCATCGTCGCAACAGCTGCGTTCCTGCGCTCAGACACCGGCGTGCGGGAGCTGTCCAGCCCCACGTTCGACCTCAGGGACGCTTCGTCCAGAAGCGACGAACTAGCAGGGCTCTCCGCGTACACGGTGTGCCGCTACCTGCGGACGCTGATGGAGGCGCTGCACAACCGGCTGATTGGGCTGGGCCGAAACCCGCCGGCGCCGGTCCGCATCCCCTCGGAGGTCCTGCAGGCCTTCGGTGCCCTGGCGGACTCGCAGCTGCTTGCAGCTGCCGCGGCGGCCCTGGTCGACAGCCCCCCCGTGGACGCCTTTGCGACGCTGCCGGACAGCGAGCGCAACGCTATTCGCTTCTACGTGGGCCAAGCAACCACAGCTGCGGCAAAGTCTATGTGTAACCTGCTTGCGATGCAGGAGAAGCTCGCCGAGGCGGGGGGTGCGGAAGGTCGGCAGTTGTCAGCAGGCCTAGGGCGCGTGAAGCAGCATGAGGCGGTGCGGCGGCTGCAGGTGGCGCTGCTGGACCAGCTGGCGGCGCACGCGGGGATGGCGGCGGGGCTGGAGGAGTGGGAGGGGAGCAGCGGGCCGCAGGAGGGTCGGGACGAGGAACGGCGGGCGGAGGAGTGCGGCTGGGAGGGCAGCAGCGGCACGTGGTGGCTGGCGCGTGAGGAGGCGGCGCAGGGGCAGCTGCTGGGGCTGGACTGGCACGGTGGCGAGGGGGGCCCCGAATCAGGCCAGAAGATGCGCAGCAAGACAGCTGGGTGGCTGGAGAGACACCACAATAACATCCTGCGCGTGACCGTGCAGGAATGGCTCAATGCGGGCCCAGGGGAGGCAGGAGCGGCGGGTGTGCCCGCTGCCCCTTCCCCCCTTCTGGTGGCGCGGCTGACGGCACGCGCTGCCGAGGCCCTGGTCCGGCTGTGCCGCGGGCAGGGGCTGCATGGGGCGTACGCGCCCGCGCCGGAGTGGCAGTTTGCGTCCCAGGTACGCCGCACTACATATAGCTGAATGAGCAGCAATACGCGGTCAGGGGAAGCGGAGGTATGAATGCAGACCCATTAACAACTTGGCTTGCATACAAATCCTGAACGGCACCTCCGAGGCTGCAATGCAAGCATGTAGCGCCCCGGAGTTGATGCTGCTGTCACGCGCTGCACTTTTTCGCCCCAGGGACTCGTGTTTGAAATGGTGCCTATGGAAGCGTGGCTATCGGTGGCCACGGCGCGGGCCTGCGCCCCCTACTGGCTGGAGTCGACGGGGTGGCTGGCGGTGCTCATGTCGGACGCAACGGCGGCCGCCATGGGCCGTCTGCCTTCCGCAGGGCGACCCGACGCCCCGCCGAGCACCCTCAGTAGCGCAGTGAGTAGTCAAAAGGGAGTGCTCGCGCACTGCATGGACCCAACCTGGCTGCTAGCGGGACGCCCGCCACGCCACCGACCGGATGCAGGCAGGAAGTCATGACTTCCGTAGCGTGACGCCGTGGCACCACCTGTGTTCTGTGCAGGTGCAGGAAGAGGGTTCGCCATATGACACGCTGGAGAGGGTGGTTGGTTACCTCACGTATTTGGCCGACGAGCATAAAGACGGTAGGCAGCGTGTACGGCGTGCGTGTCTTGTCGGTTGTCGGTTGGCAGCGGGGTTCTGGGTTGTGCCCTCCTCACACGGCGGTTGGGTTGGGTTGCAACGTATGCGTGCCACAGCTGCGTGCGCAAGTGCTGCCGTGTGTCGCTGCTACGGCATGTACTGACAGAAGAGCACGGCAAGCAGCAGAGGAAACGCCCCGTAGTTCGCCGTGCAGCGCTGCAACGTCGTGCGCAATACCCAATCTACCGCTTCCATGGTCGTGAGGCTGGTACACTGCAAAGGGGTGTCAGGGCCGCTGCCCGCCATCCTCCACAGCATGCACCCCACGCACAATTTCATGTCCCTGCCCTGCAAGCTCCGGCCAGTAGTACGACACTTTCTATCATCCGTACTTGTTCATGACTTGTGACGCAGAATTATTCCAGGAGCTCGACGCCGCCGCCGCCCAGGACGATGTGCGCCGCCGCGTGACCCGCTGCGGCTTGGCCGCCTGCATGGACCACACCCTGCGCCTCACCTACACTGTGCAGGACTTAGGGTATACCCTGGCCAAATCATCCTTGACTCAGTTGTGGGGAATAGCCGTGCCGTCGGGCCTCGCACCCCTGTTGCCGCCCACGAGTGGACATGGCTCGGGGGTGTCGCAGGCTGAGGGCGGCGGGAGCACGGGTTGCGGAGGCGGGGGTCAAGGCAGGGCTGAGCTGGGCGTCGTGCTCACGCTGTCCAAGCGGGCGGCCATGCTGACCCGGGCGCTGGAGGCGGAGGCTGGGGCGGGGCCAGCGGGCGCGGGGGAGAGGGGACAGGGGCAAGGGGGGCAGAGGGTAGTAGATTGGGCATTCGACGTGCTCTCGCTCCTGTCGGGGGTGGCCCAAAGCCTAGAAGGGGACGTGAGGAAACGGGTTGAGGCGGCGGGAAAGGCGGCGGCGGCGGCTAGCGGCGCGGGTGGCGGCAGCGACGCAGCGTGGAGGGAGGACGCGGTCTGCCTGGACGAGGTGCAGGAGGCGCTGGCCCAGGCGGCACGGGCTTTGAGCAACCTGGCGGTGGCGCTGGCGTGGAGGCTGGCAGTCGACGTCAGCTCCCGGAGGACGGCGGCCAGGGAGGCGGCAGCGGAGGGCCCCGCCGTACAGCTGTCGGTGACGGAAGAGATGGCGCCGCACACCGTGTGCGACGTGCTGAGCAACGCGATGCAGTGCTGGCGGCACCTGCTGCTGCCGCCCGCGCAGCTGCTGGCGTGCCAGCCGCACCGGCTGCTGGCGGCGGCGTGCGCTCTGATGGATGCGCTGCCAGAATACCATGTGTTCAACTCGTATAACCACGAGGAAACTAGGGACCGCCTGTCCTTGCTTGTGCCAGGCCTCCTGGCCTTCATGTCGGCGCACAAGACGCTCAGCGGCCGAGTCCGCGGATGGCTCGCGCCGCCGCCAGCAGCAGCAGCAGCAGCAGCAGCAGCAGCAGGAGCCGGCAGCAGCACCTGCGGCAGTGGCAGCAGCGGCAGCGAAGCGGAGGCTGCGGCGTGTGCCGGGTGCCTTGAGGCACCGGTGAGGTCCCTGGCGAGGCGGGCGCTGCGGTTCGCACCCACATTTGCACTGCACGCGATGGCACTGCTCAAGATTGCGGCGGGCCAGGTTGGCGGCACGGCGAGACGGACGGGGGCGGACGGGGGCTTCCGGCAGTTTGCCGCGGCGATGGCAGACCGTGTGTGGGAGGCCTTCAAGGACCCAACCTCGCGCAGCTTTGAGCAGGTGCCGATGCCCGACGGCTCCCTCCCTTCGCACATGCTCGCGTGGGAGCAGTTTGCTGCAGGTAGTTTGCGGCTGCCGGTGGCGCCCTCCGGTGCGCCGCCGCCACCGCTGGCGCTGCCGCCCTGCCGGCAGGGGGCGCTGCCGCGGCTGCGCGTGTGCGGCAACCCGCACTGCGGCAACTTCGCCGAGGAGAGCGAGGGGTGGCTGCCGCTCAAGCAGTGCGGCGGGTGCCGGGCGGTGCGGTACTGCTGTGCGGACTGCCAGCGGGCGCACTGGCGGGCAGGGCACAAGGCGGCGTGCAAGCTGATTGCGGCGGCAGACGGGGAGTGAGGGTGCCCAGCCCAAAGGCTGCGGCGTGTGTGGTGGTCGTTGCTGTTTGTTGGGTCCCAGGTTGTGCGCAGCCGTGTTCCCATGCACCATGGCCTGGGCGTGCTGACAACACGGCGCAGGAGTGGCTGTAGCGGGCTGATGAGGACACTGCTGGTTCCGTCCGTGCCGCTGTACGGCTTTGCTTTTCTTTTGGCTGGGCCGGGCTGGCGGACCTGAAAGCAAGGGTGTGGGCAGCGGCCTGGCGGGTAGGCAAGCGCTGGACAGCTGGCACGGCCACACAGTCTCTGTGTGCTGTTGTTATTCTGCAAGAAATGCAGGCGGCCGGGGGAGTGGTGCAGGAGGTCGGAAGGACGTGTGTTGAGCGGGTAATGGTAGTGGAATGGGTGAGGCTAGTTGCCAGTTGAGAGTGCCCATTGCGGGCCCGGTAGCGTTGCAGGCGAGACATCGGGGAGTGTGGAAGAACAGACTGCCTGCTGGTCATAAGCTCATGGCAAACCGGTCGGGGCTTGAGGTAGACTGGCGGCCTAGCCACTGGCTGCACCGTTGCGATGAGGTCCGGTCGGGTGAAGTCAGGAGGTCCCTTCTGTTCTAACTCTTAGTCAACGAACACGGCCGTGGCTCAGCACACTGTGCGGAGCCGTCCGTCATGAACGCTTCCCTGCAGCAGTGCCGTACCCCTGGCTGCTGGCTCTGCAGGCAGCATGGCCTCAGGACGCTACGGGTGTCCCGTATGGGTGACACCTTACCGACTGCCTCCGCCGTACACTCCTATGACAGCATGACGCTGCCGCACAAGCCGTCCATGTGCACCATGTCGTCACTGTTACAGTACATGTAGTGCGCTTACAAAGGCCGCAAGATGACAGCAGCATTAAATGGGGCCCATGGGGCTCAACGCAGGCGGTAAGGAAAGCTCCGCAGGTCCGCTGAAGGGCCAATGCCAGCCAGTGTTGCCGAGCGTGATGGCGTTTGTGCCCGAAGCAGCCTTAATACCATATCAGAGTCACAGGCGCCTGTATGTAGATGCTGGGTTTTGGGGAGCCTGGGGCGCAGTGCTCCTCAAACACGACTGATATGTATGCCGTACTTGCACGGTCGTCTCGGAGACCCCGACACCCGTTTGACCTACGTCGCGCATGTATGTAACATATGTAACATATCATGCTCTGCTAAACATTAGCAGGTGGTACACGTATCAGAAATGGACCCAGGTGCCTTAGGCAAAGGCATCGAGCGCTGGCTGCGCTGCACCGAGACGGTCGTCCAGGAGCATGCGTCGGGTGCTGTATCGGCAAACCATGGAGAGCTGATAGCGATGCTACAGCTGGTTGAAAAAACTGGCAACCTCGTCCTGAAGGACATGAATCGCCCAGTACCGGGCTCCAAAAGGGCCAGCTGCTCCAAAGCATGGCTAGAGGCTTACCTCAAGGTCCACGCCTTTAAAAAGATGGAGACGCTACTTGCAGCCGTTCGCGAGCAGGCGGCCGTTGCAATGTCGACGAGCAACAGCTCGGAAGCAAGGTGCGGGTAAACTCCTGCTCTCAAAGGGCAGAGTGTTGTGATAGCACATCGTGGCTATGCTTGGGCTTCTACAAGGTGGAAGTTTCAGGTAGCGGGCCAAGATGCACCTGTAGTGCTGTGGGTGACACCGGTGCTGCTGGTCGGCAGTAGCCCTAGTCCAGGGCCCTAGTCAGACAGCCGCCATCCCACCTCCCACACTGATGCCTTTCCCCAACCCCGTATGCGCTTGCAGGCGCAGCGCATGCGTGGTCGTTGTGTACGCGGGCGAGACTGCCCTCTCCCTCCTCTCGAGCGCCAGCCAACTGTCCGGCGACCTGTTGGTACGCAAGAGCACTCCCAGCCCCAAGACCTACACCAATGCAATCGAGGCCATGACCACCACAAGCTTCCTGCTGGCTGCCGCGGGTGCCGTGCGCGGCTTGACCGCCACCGCTGCCATGCTCCGCTCTGAGACCACCGTACAGGAGCTCGCCGGCGGCCCGTACGACATCGCCGCCATAGCCACCCGTTGCAACGAGCGCGTTGGGCACGCGGCAGTGTCGGCGTGCAAGTACCTGCTGGCCGTCGCAGACGCCATGTTTTTTCGGCTCGGTGCAATGACCACCGTGTCCGCCGTCCCGCCGAGCATTGCCCAGCCCCTTGACGGCCTCATCGCCTCGCAGCTGCTGGCAGTCGCCGCGTCCGCCGTGGTGGACAG
>VFQN01002143.1_pt1 | contig 31294 bp, 37 predicted proteins | sample 3512371 | NCBI WGS metagenome assembly VFQN01 (sample SAMN10412370, study PRJNA504923) | tailings metagenome | isolation source: Replicate 2 from Balatoc abandoned mine | place: Philippines: Itogon, Benguet | collected 2017-08-28 | reverse complement strand
AGATAGACACGTACGAGGTAGCCAGGCCGCCTCGCACAGCTGGTGCCCACTTACCGTGCAGGTGTGAGGGCGCGAGCAGTGCAAACGACCCAGACCCAGACCCAATGCATGTGTTGAGCCCAGTGGCTGCAGTTCCCACCAAGTACTGCGTGGCACTGACACCAACTCCGCTATACGTGCCTCCGCCTCGCAGCACCCGCCCCGTTAGCCGCCAACGCCGACCAGCTCAGCACTGTGGATGCTCACAACTTCCCCTGCACACAAAGTAGCCTTCATCGCAATCCTAGACCTTCATCCCCCGTGGCTGCTGCCCAGCCTGCACCCGCGCTGGAGTCACCCGCCCGGCTAGCCATCGGAGCCCCTACTACGGTAGCCACGTAGCGTCGCTGAGTGTCTGGATCTGCGCAGTACCGGCATTGCCTCCGCCCCCCGCGCCCCGCCCCGCATCTCCACATGCTACCCCACCCGCATCCCGCACCCAGGCATCCCAGCGGCTGCCGTTCACACCCGGGCCAGGTGGAGTGGTGGACCCAGTGCCATGCACATGGCGGACCGTTACGCAGGGGGCACCGGAGAGTTCTGCAGAACGCTGCGTGTGACGCTCGGCGCCCACTCCGCCCTCACCCTGGGGAGGCTGCCGGAGCCACAGCTGACCGGCTGTTGTGAGCGGTTTTGCCTGTGCCCCGTCGGTCGGTCGCGCTCGGGTATAACAGAGCAGCTGACCTTTCCTTAGCCCCCTGTGCGCACACTCCCTTCTGTTGCGCGCTCCCTAGAGCGCACCCTTTCTCGGGGCGCACAATGGCTGGTGTCAACGTGCTCCTTCGGGACAGGCCCTGCTAGACACGGTCGTCGCGGGTGGGCCTTGGGTCAGGGCCGAGAGCCTACCCGCGACGACCGTGTCTAGCAGAGTCGGTCCCGAGGGAGCAAGTTGACACCAGCCATTGTGCGCCCCCAGTAAGAGCGCGCAACAGAAGGGAGTGTGCGCGCAGGGGGCTACGGAAGCGCTACCTGCTCTGTCATGCCCGAGCGCGGCCGACCGACGGGGCACAGGCAAAGCCACTCACAACACCGGCACCGCCACAGCCGTGGCAGCATCCCCTGTGCAAGGCGTGATGCGGTCGTGTACAACACTCCAGCGCTCCCCGCGTACCGTCCGCCACGTGCACGGCCAGGCCGACCTGGCCCCGGGCGGACAATCCACGCGGCGGCCGGCGGGCTGCCCCCACCGCACACGCCCCCTCCCCCCCCCGGCCCCAGCCCCGCCCGCGCCTGCCCCGCTCCCCTCGCTCCCCCGCCCCCACCCACCGATGGGTTCCGCGATGCTGCAGTCCACCCCCGGGTGCTGCTGCTGCGCCTCCGCCACCAGCGCAGGGATGTCCTCCTGGATGTGGCGCCCGCGGGACAGGAAGTAGGGGGCAACCACCACACGGGTGGCGCCGCGGGACACGCAGCGGCCTGGGGTGGGTGGGGTGGGGGAATGGAAGAGCGCACCGAGGCGGGGGGTAGGCGATGGTGCCTGGTGCTGCAGCGTCTTTGAGGGAGCACAATGTTGGACCTGTGGACATCCACAGCAGCGTATTGTAAAACACATAGTACTTGTGTTGGTCCAGCGCTGACCCCCTTTCGCCCCAAGTGCGTCTGGATCGGGCCTTTCCCTGGTGCTGCCTGCTTTCCACTGGCCGTCACTGTGTGGCCCCCGTGTCCCCAAGCCACCCGCTCTCCTTATCGCCGCCATGCAGACGTCGTGGACACATTCCCTCCCAACCCCATTGGCCTAACCCGCTCACCTCCCACCTACCGTAGTGAGCCCAATGGGCGGTCGCCAACCCCGATCCGCACTCACTCTGCCGCGCCTACGACACACGTACGACAGCCTGATGCCGTACCCAATGGGTCGTCGATGGTTGGTGACGCTAACACCGAATGTTCCACCTCGTAGACCGATCGCGCTGCCTTGGCATGCCCCACTGTACGACACATTCGTACGACAGCCCCCCAGCCGTACCTATTGCGTCGGCGATGGTGGGCGGCGCGATCTCCATGTGCGCCACCTCCACGATGGCCCTCCCTGTGAGCCGTTGGTACAGCGCCCCGAACTCGTGCAGCATGTCGTTGGAGGCCTTCTTGCGCGACCCGTGGTCCACGATAACCACCCCAACCACCTCCTGTACGGCACAGCAGGCGGGGAATGCCAAGATGATATCGTGTAAGGACGGTAGGGGTGATTTGTGGGTAGGGACGCGCCCGGGGAGACGGTCTTGTTGGTGGGGGTGCGAGGGGGTGGGCCCAGGCCGACACTGTAATGCAAGAGGGGTGCCGGGGCAACACACCCTGCTCTCCTATGCAAACACCGCTCCTGTAGGACTGTGAGGACCTATCCAGTTGTGCAAGATATCAACACGTGTTATGCTGCTGTGCAGAACAAGGTGGCCGTGGCCTCCGCCTCCTTGCCCCCCCCCTTTCGTGCCCGGACGTACCTCGCTATGCCCGTTTCCGTTGCCTCCGTCTGCTGTGCCAGCTGCTGCCACCACACGAGAGTGTCTCCGACACTGGAGCGGGTGTGCTGAACGGGCGTTCTGCGCCATGCAGCGAGGGCTGCAGCCCGGGGCTGAACCGCAAGCCTCTGCACGGCGAGGTTGCATCACAAGCCCCCGCGCTGCTGCTGCAGAGGCGCATTGCACTTGTGTAGAGGAGGATAGTCTTACAATTGCGCTCCTTGCGGAGGCAGCGTGCAGGGTTGAGTGCATGGCTCCAACCACGTGCGTCAGGGCTGCTATTATGCTAACGCAAAGTACTAGGTTGACGTGATATATAGAATGAGTATAGCTCTCCCGGTAGCTTCTTTCGCTACGAAGCGAGACGACCCTTAACGCCACGACGGGCCGCATTCGTCGTGCCCCATTTGTGTGCCCAGAGGCCACAGGAGCACATACAAAGACAGGTGCCCGCTTAAGTGACGCAAATTCACTATCTAAAACTCAGGACAGCTTGCCATTTTCCGACGTGTTTACGGAGTCGACGAGGGCTGTCGCTGTTGCCCTCAACCACCGTCCCGAGCCCCAGCGCCTGTTGGAACTGCACGATGTCCGCACGCTGACATCTACCAAATGCACAGAACGACGGCGACTGCGATGAGCTCCTGGCTGTCGTCCGCCTGCGGGCGGTTGACTTGGGCCGAAGCCAGCGGGGCTCTGGGCGACATCGGCACGTTCCTGCCGCTGCTGGTGCGTGCTGCGGCGCTGCCCAGAACCCGACTTATGACCTAACGGATGCTGAAAGTGTGGAACACGACGTGCATCAGCGGCTGTTCTTATACGGTACACGTGTCCGTGCCGGCAGTGTTGTGGGCAGGGTTCTGGGGGTGTTGCCAACCGACTGCCCCAGCCCCGCCACATCACCCAGGGGCATCCGCTAACAGGCCTACCATCTGCACGCTGCACATGCAGATCGGTCTAGTACAGAAGGTTGGGCTGGACCTGGGCACCACCCTCATCGTCACAGGCAGGTCATGACCGTGCGGCTGCATGGGACAGGGCACGGTACGCGTCGTTACACACGTTACCCCGCCTGCGGGCTGCGGTGGATGAACCCGCCGCTGTACGCTGGGGAAACCACAAGTTGCGCACCTGACATTATGTTACCTGGTTGATATGTACAAGTTCCCGGCTCTGTCACCCTCTCCCCAGGCATGTACAACCTTGAACCCTAAAATTCCACAATTTCCTTCTCTGCGCAGGCGTGTACAATCTGGTCAGTGGGCTGCAGTTCGGCATCCCCATGTGTGTGCAGCCCATGAAGACAATCGCGGCGGTGGCGCTGGCATCAACGCAGGTGGGTGGGGCAGGGCCAGGGGTTCGGACATCCACGTACTTTAGATGTGACCTGCGACACCTTGCCCCTACCGGTGTCGGTTTTCCCTACTGTGCCACACAGGATGTACAGGACTGATACTGTGTCCATTCGCCCTCCCCCAGCCCGCCCTAACGCTGCCGCAGCTGCTGCTGGCCGGTGTGTTCGTGGCGTGCTGCGTGCTGCTGCTGGGGCTGTGTGGCTTAGCGGACCTGGCGCTGTGGGCCGTGCCGCCGCCCGTGGTGCGGGGTGTGCAGCTGGCGGTGGGGGCCAAGCTGGCGATGAAGGTGGGGTGGGTTAATGTGTAGCATTGCAGTTGCGTGGTAACAAGTGCAAAGTAGGCGGGATGGGTTGGCGTGTGTGTTGACGTGAGTGGGGGTGTGGGTTAGCAGGCCGGGCGCTGTGAGCAGGTGGTAAAAGGGTGCAGGGCGTGCGGTGGGGGCCACGCGGGTAATGAAGGTGGGCGTGGAACACGTGGCCAGGCGCAATGCACTTACAGAGGCACAGCGGCGCCGATAGGCACCGGGCCCCGCACAACACGCTGCACGCACACATGCACGCACACGTGACATGCCGCTCTCCCCTGAATGCCTACTTGCGCTATGACTTGGTTGACCCGGTATTTGCCTCGTTACGCACACGTGTCGTGCGGCGCTTCGTGCATGTGCACCAGCACATTGCCGCTACAGTCGGAGCATTGCGGTCACCTGACGCCACCCTGTTGGCCCGTGTCACATGCCACGTGTCAGGGTGTGGACATGGCGTTCCGGCGGCACGTGGCGGGCGGCGCGGCGCAGTGGCGGGCGGCGTGGGGTGTGGAGGGGCTGTTGCTGGGGGCGGCGGCGCTGGCGGTGGTGGTGGTCACCACCATCGCGCCGGCAGGTGGGGGCGGTGCGGGTGGTGCGGGTGTACGGGCGGGCTGGGAGATGGACTGCGGACGGAAAGGCATCAGCAAGTCGACCGGGCGGGGAGCTGCGTGACGTCATGCTGCACGACACGTGGGGCGAGGGTGGATTGGGCTTTTGTGTTTGCCGTCGATTGCAGCAAGGCACGTGCGCAGCTCGCTTGCAATGTCGCCTGGCTTGATGGTACGGCACTGTCGAAAGGATGTGGTACAAGGAGCGGTGCAGCGCAGAGGGTGCCAGGGACTCAATGCCTGCAAGAAATGGCATCCTCCGCCGGTCGCTGTGTGGGAGGACTGCCACTCTGCCACTCCTCCTTGCTCCGCAGACTCTCCTGAGGATGACGCTGGCCCCCGCCCCACCAGCACACCCCTGGAGCCCCTGCTGCGCCGCCTGCTGCCTCCGGCCACACACAGCCACGTGCCGCAGAGCCCCTCACCGGGTGACACATGCGCAGCTGCATCAGGCGGCTGTGACCGCGTCAACGATGGGGGCAAGGCGGGGGCGGGAGGAGGTGACAGCCTTGCGGAGGAGGACCAGGAGGCCGGCGCCGAGCAGCGTAGGGGTGGTGAGGAGGCGGTTCGGTTGCTGGATGGCGCAACGGCGGGGGCGGGTGGAGAGCACCGGCCGTCGGCAAAGGTTGGCCAGCAGCAGTCAAAGCTGGAGCAGCAGAAAGGCCGGGATGGAAAGGGGCATGGGCACGGAGGAGTCTTGGGCAGGAGCAGCAGTGCACGCGGTTCCCTTGTGGAGTTCACAAGGGCTGAATCAGGGTTGGGGTCGGAGACTGTGAGTGACCTGGAGACGGGCCGGCTGCTGGGCAGTGGAACGGGCGATGACGGCAGCAGCAGCAGCAGCAGCATCGGCGGTGGGAACGGCACCGGCACGTCGGACGGGAGGGCAGGGGCGGGGGCAGGGGGAGCGGGAGCCGGAGGCGGTTGGGCGGCCGGGGCAGCGGCGGGTCTGGGGTGTGGTGGCAGCGGCGGCCACGGCGGAGGTGGAGGCGGCGGTTGTGGGTCAGGCCCCCGCGTCCCCACGGCGCTGCTTGTGGTGGTGCTGGGGGTGGTGCTGTCCGTGTGGCACAACCCGGGGCTACTGCGGAGCCTGCGGGTGAGTCGGTGGGGTTCTCAAGGGTGCAGCTCCGAACCGCCATCAGCAAAGGATGGCCGGTTCGAGAGGGCGGGTATAGGGCCTACCGGATGGACCGGGGGATCTCCGTCTCGTACCACCTTAGCGGTTAATCAAGGGCTCCGCTGGTGAATGCGCCACGCGCGCCGCTCGCTGCGCCTAGGCGCACAGCGCTCACCCAGTCCCCTTCTTCCCTCGCGTTTTACGCACCACCACAGCCTGCCAACACACACACACACACACACACACTCGCACCTCCCTTCCACGCGCTTGCCACCCGCAGTTGGGCCCCAGCACGCAGCACCCGCTGGCGCCCCTGTGATGCTTTCTCGGTTTTGCTTTCTGCCCGCAAAGCAACAAAGCCTCAACGTTCCTCGCTGTCTGCCCCTCTGCGCTCTGTGGCCGCAGCTGGGCCCCAGCAGGCCCCACCCGCTGCGCCCCACGTGGCCCGACCTGCGCGAGGGCGCCCTCCGCGCCGGGCTGCCGCAGCTGCCCCTCACGCTGCTCAACTCCGTCATCGCGGTCTCGCAGCTGGCGGACAGCCTGTTTCCCGACAGGTGTGAAGCGGTGGATCATGTTCCCGGACCTGTTCCAGGGCAGGTGTGCAGTGGGACGATGTGTAGGGACGACAAGGCGTGTAGTAAGACAAGTCAAGGGGAGCAAGGCGAGGGCATCACCGCAGTCTTGCAGCTGGGCAGAGCACTTGTTCTTGCGGTGCGATATGCAACACTCGGGATACAGGCGTGTAGCGGTGTAGCGGTGCGATATGCAACACTCGGGATACATAAGCCGGACAGGCGTGTGCTGCAACTGTGCTCCTCGCAGCTGCGGAGCGACGTTGCTGCATGCTGGCATCTCACAGCTGGCCGACAGGCCCTGCCCCCAGGCACAAGCAAGCCAGGACCAAGCTTCATTGCCCCTCCCCCTGCAGGCGCGACGCCGCCCGCTGGCGGCCCTCCTCCGTGGCGCTGTCCGTGGGGCTCCTCAACCTGGGGGGCTGCTGGCTGGGCGCCATGCCCTGCTGCCACGGGGCGGGGGGCCTGGCGGCGCATGTGGGTGCGCATGTAGATGTGCATTTGCGCCTGTGTGCGGTGTGACCCTGTGTAACACTATGGGCAAGAGCCCGGGGCACGGCCTCCAGCCAGCGGCGTCTCTCATGCTGTATGTTAAGCAAATGGACATGCGTCTGTACTGTGGGTTGTACGTGTGGAGCTTGCCTGCACAAAAGTAGAAACATCCAACCATCTTGCACCTGTGCGTCCTTCCGCGCAGTACAAGTTCGGGGCGCGCACCGGCGCCGCCCCCGTGCTGCTGGGCTGCACCAAGCTGGCCCTGGGCCTGGCCTTCGGGGGCAGCCTGGCGGCGCTGCTGGCCGCCTTCCCGCAGCCGCTGCTGGGCGCGCTGCTGGCGGCGTCGGGGGTGGAGCTGGCGGCGGCTGTACGACACACCAGGTACGGCAGAGGCGCGCGCACGCATGCAAGGCATGCGCGATCGTACTCTGCTGGCTTGCGCATCTGGGTCGGCCGCGGGTGGCTTGGTGAGGAGTGGGGAAGCCGACAGGGAGGCTGCTCGGAGACTGGGACAGGGGTCGGCGCGCGTCCAGACGGCATTCGACCGCTGCTGGTGTCCCAGGGACTGTGCCGGCAGGGCCCATGCCCCCATGTTCCCAAAACCCGAGCTGTGCCCTGCGGGCTGCCGCTGCGGCTGTGCCCCGTCCCACCTGCTTCACATGCCGAACCTCGCATGCCGTGGTACGCACCTTCCAACCCGCTGCTACACCGCTGCCACACCCCTCCTGCCCCTACCCAACCGCCGCGCTAGGACCGCTCGCGGCTGGACGTTCGCGCTGCTGACCGCCGCCTGCATCCTCGGCCTGGACAACACGGGCGCGGGCTTCCTCATGGGCATGGCCGCCGTCGCCGCGGTGTGGGCGTACGAGCGCGCCGTACGGCTGGTACGGCACGTGGTGGACCGGGGCGGGTACGGCAGCAGGGGCGGGCGGTAGCCGGTGTGACGAACGGCGGCAGCTGGTGGCATGGCGGCACGGCACGGTGTACGAGTACGGTAGCGTTGTACCTGGTTGCTTGACGGTTGCCACGGTTGCTACGGTTGCCTTGGGTACTAAAGAGCGTACAAGTAGCGTTTTACCTGGTTGCTTGACAGTTGCCATGGGCAATAGGGAGCAAGCAGGGGGCGGGCCTGGCGATGTGGGGTCGCGGTCAGAAGGGTTACGGCACCGTACTCGCTTTCTTCTTGGCGCAACAGGTATCGGGCACGTGGGCACAACTGAAGGTGGGGCGGTGGCACGTGCCATGAAGTTTGGGCGTTGGTTGGGCTTGGGCTGTGCCAGGCGTGGTGTGCGTGTTACACAAGTTGCTCGTGGTGCCGTGCGCACCTTCCTTGTTGCGGTACAAGCATCACTGCGTAGGAGTCGGCTACCGGTGCGTGGCAGCTCTTGGCGCAATGTGTTCCGCGCCCTGCAAGGAATGACCGTTAGGCCGGTTGATGGTTGTGGTACGCAACAGGAGGCCGGTTGGTGGTTGGTGGCTGTGGGGTGCAAGGGTGCAGGGGGCGACTTCCCTCCATACCTACCGGTATACCCGTGCTGCTTTGCCGGGGTCCCAGGGCCCGGGGGTGGGGTCAGTGCGCACAGGTGGGGCATGACGGTTTTGCCTACAGTGCTGTTCAGTTGGTGCCGTGCTGAGCCACTGCACTGTGTGCCCTCTCGCATGCTACGCCACTGGACCGTGTGGGGTAGATTGCGAAGGAGCGCATAGCCGGTTCTGCTTAGGACTGGGCGTTGGACGTTATGTAATTGTACGTTGGTGCCGGGATCACGTGGCATGGTACTGGTACAGCCCGTAGACTGCAAACCGATGACGTCAACGTCGTTGAGCTCTGTGCGTGGCTGGTGTGCGGAAGGGAGGGGGTTGTCTCCCCTGGTGGACGTGCAGGGGAGTGCTGTTGGGCTAAATGTGCTCGTGTTGTGGAGTGCCAGAAAGGCCTGTCGAGCGCAGGTCATAGCTGATAGGCTGCAGGTACTTGCAACACTGTTCCTAGCTTATAAGGCCATACGTACGGAAGCTAGCCGCGGAAGCAAAATAGAGGCATCGCTGGGTTCGCGGGCTTCGCCTGCCAGCCCCTCTTATGCTTGGCACCTTCAGGCTTTGTTGTAAGCCGTGTCGCTGCTATGGTATATATGTCATGTTTGTATTAGCCTTAGAATCGTATCACTTGATGACAACACGCGGGCTCGTTTCGCAACACAGGCCCGTCATTTCCGCTCTCAGCTGGGAAAGTGTTACGGCTTAAACTTGCATGTATTGTAATTGAGGATGTGTCGGTGTGTCTGTGTGGGACAATATATTGTGTGGGTCGCCTCGCGCCCGCCTTTTCCCGTCCGTCACTGCGAAGGCTCCGTGCTTACCGTGCTTACAAGCAGACGTCGCACACAGGTAGGTGAGGTATTGAAATATTTACACGTTACAATTGGGGCTTGTTGAAGTGTCCCCAGGGATGACGAGATGGAAAGCTGTTGCCGTGCAACCGTGTTGCAAATGCCACCTCTGCACCCTGCGCCACATCAAAAGAATTGACATATATTTGCATAATGTTAACTCTAGTGCTGGTACAGGCGTCTACATAGGGTTGCTGTGAGCAACAACTTCGCGGTTTAGCGTGCGGCGCTCGCCACGGAGACGGTCCCTTGGATTGCTGCACAGGGGGCCTCAAGCAATTGTACACCTTCAGCTTGGGCTGTCGACTGGGTCGCGTTGGCCCACCCCGGAGGTGAGGACCGACATGGCAAAGTACATGGCCACTGGCACTGGCCACTGGCACTCCCGCGCATTTGGATAGCGGTCCGCCTGTAACTTGTACCCTTTAAGCACAGTAAGATCCTGTCTGTATGTATATGGATTGCGGGGAGAGGCTGAGTTCTCGTTAACGGGCTGCTGTTTTGTCCTTGTGGCCCCTCAAGCCCATCACCCCCGTCTTGTTATAATCGGACTCTATCAGGCACTATGATTATAATATGCTGAGGGCGTCCCCTGCTAGTCTGCCGTTCAGGGAGGAGCCCATATGCATGCTCCCCAGCAACCACGCGCAAGGACGAGTTAAACGTAGCAAAGACACTGTAAAAATCCATATATGCCATGTCAAGTCGTGCAGTGATCGGCTTCATGCGACTTGTTTCTGGCAAGCCCACCTTGCGATTGGTGTTGCCGCGGGAAAAGCGGAAAGCCCTCCCCACATGCAAGGTCAGATCATGGGCCACAGGCACCTAGCCAGATGGTGATGATGATGCCCTTCTAGTTTCCAGCCTTGGAGGTGCCGTGATTCACCATGCCTGGGGGCTGAGGGGCGGACTCTTGCGCTTCCTGCATTTTCGGCGTGAAAACGACCTTCAGCCATAATCCAATATGCATGCATACTACTATGAACGTGCGTACGCTCAGATGTCGAGCTCCCGCCCAAACACCTGCAACAATTCGCTCGCGCAAGTTCGCCGTTCTTGGTTATGCTCAAGCGCTGCCAAACCGGAGATGCGGAACGCCATGCACTGCTTTGGCCGCTGATGGCATACATGTTCGGGTAATTTGTGAAAACCCGCAAAGCGTGGGGCTTCCGGTGGTCCTCAACCCGCAAACCGTGGGTGGTCAGTCGGTGGTCCTCGTGAACCACGCACAAGGGACGCCCACGGTCAGCAAACCTTGCCCTTGGTGCCCAGCTGCGCCGTGCCCAATATGCGCCCCTCCCACCTGCCCTGTGCAATGCAGAGGCCGAATTGAACACCAAGAATGAGCTCCCGTCGCTACCAAGCTGCATCCCATCGACCTGCACACTAGTCTCCATACCTTGAGGATGGAGGCGCTCGCGCAGCAGCAGCGGCAGAAGCAGCAAGAGGAGCAGCACGACCCAGCTGAGCCGCAGCCGCGGGAGGGCAAGGGCCTCAGCGATGCATCCAGGGCACAGCATGGTGCCTCTGCTGCGTCGGCCGCGGCAGCTGCACTGGGGGCGGCACTCCTGCAGCGCGTCCGGGAGCACCATAACAGGTCTTCAAAGCAGGCCACAGGCGATGCGGACCCGAAACTGCCTGACCCAGATCCACTGGTGGGGCCTCCGCCCATAAAGGTGGAGGGCCGTGGCCACCCGTTGCGCCCACAAAAGGTTGGCAGCCAGGGGACCGGCCAAACCCCGGAGCCCCAGGGCCCGGGCACAGTGGCCGCCGACGCCGCAGAGGGCAGTGCCACCGCGGCTCCTCCCGCGGCCAACTCCTCTGGCGGCGACGAGGAGACGGAGACTGCCAGCCTGGACGAGCAGGAGAGGCACGCTGGGCCCACACAGCAGCAGCAGCCACGTGGGGTGCAGCCTGACGATGGGGCGGGCGGCCAGGAGGCCAAGGGGCCACGCGCGGACGAGGGAGGCGGGGCGGAAGGGCTGAAGGGGGCTGCCCTGGAGGGTGAAGCAGGAGCCAACCTGTCGCCCGAGCAGCTGCTGCAGCTTAGCGGCTTGGACCCGCATACCGTGTTGCTGCTGCAGCAGAAGGGGCTGCTGGCGAGGCCGGGGTCGTCGAGCGGCAAGCTGCAGGGGCAGCAGCAGCCGCAGCCGCAGCAGGAGCAGCAGCAGGAGCAAGACACAAATCGGGCCGGCAAAGCGCCTGTTGTGGAGGCCAGAGCTGGGGTTAGGGGCGGTAGGAGGGCAGCGGCCAGGGAGGAGGAGGACGAGGAGGATGACGGGGAGGAGGGAGACGACGGGGATGAAGAGGGGGAGGAGGATGGCCGTGGGGGCGGCAATGGCAGCAGAGGGGGCACGCGGGGGCGGGGTGAGGCGGTGGACGACGCTAACATGCCCCCATCAGTGCAGGTGACGGTTGCGACCCGTCAGTCGTTGCCGCGGCCGGGCGGCGGCCCGCCTGTGGTCGAGTACGTGGCGGGGCCTGTGACAGGGACCTTCTTTCCCTCGCGCTACATGGCCCGCCGGGACTGCATCATGTACGGGGGTTCCTACATCAGCCGAAGCCGCTTCGAGAGAGTGAGTGGTCTGGGGTCGGCGCGAGTAGCGGACAGGGAGCGGAAGGGGGAGGGCAGAAGGAGGAACGGGGCGCTGTGAGACCATGCCTGATGCGCAGTTGGTGAGAGTCGGCTCTGTCCTCCAACTCGGGTGTCCAGTACCACATTCGTATCCACTTATGTCCTTTATATTGATGGTGGAACTCGCTCCTGCCGCAACACGGGCCTGACTGCCTTGCTGGCCCACATCGCTGACCCCACTGCCACGCTCGAATCCGCCCGGTCGGCTCGTCTGGCCCTGACCCACATCGTTTCCATCCCTTCGCACCACCCTCCTCACGACCCACTTCCCTGCCTCTCCGTCTGTCCCTGGCCCCACCACATCCCTGCCCTTGCCCCACATCCTTTGCAGCACTAAACACTACCCTCCTCACGACCCATGTCCCTGCCCCTGGTCTCTTCCGCAGCTCGGCCGCTCCGCCTCCGCCAAGTGGTATCGCTCCATCCGCGTGCTGCCCGACCTGGAGCCCCTGGGCGAGTGGCTGGACCGCCACGGCCTGCCCGTGCTCAAGGGCGCCAACCGCATCTCAGCGCGCCGCCGGCAGGTCGTTGGGTCGCGCTCCGGCACCGCCGCCGCGCCTCCGTCCGACGGGGAGACCCCGCCGGCGGCACGGGACGCGATGGCAGCGGACCCGTACCTGGCTGCGGCGGCGCGGGCGCAGCAGCTTGCAGCGGGCCTGGTGCAGGTAGGGGCGCCTGCGGCGGCGGCGGCGCCAGGGCTGACGGGCGCGCTGCTGGACCCGGTGCTTGCCGCCGCCGCGGCGGCGGGCGTGGGAGGGGCCGGCGGCGGCAGCGGCAGCGGCGGTGGTCTGGGCGTTGGGGACCTGCTGATCCAGCAGGCGCTTGCGCAGAGCATCTCCCAGCGGAGCCAGGCGTTGCTGCTGCAGGCGCAGAGCAGCGCACGGGCTGCGGCGGCTGCCGCCGCCGCCGGCCTGGACCCCGCCACCACCGTGCCGATCAGCCCAGCGGCAGCGGCGGCGGGGGCCCTCCCTCCTACGGCCGTCTCCATGTGGGCGCAGCCGCCTCCCCAGCGACAGAGCGCGGGCCAAGCATCGCTCTCCGCCGGCGGCGCGCCCTTGCAAACGGTGTACCTGCCCCAGCGGGCCTCCGTGTCTTCGTTGCCGCGCCACAGCGGCGCCGTCGGCCTCACGGCTGCGGGACCCAGCGGCCAACTGCTGGCGGTGCCCGGCCACCACTCCCTGCCGCTGACGCTCTCCATGCCGGTGCTGCCTGCCGCTGCCTCCGCCGGCAGCGCGCCGCCAAGCGCCCGGTCCGGCAGGCCCGGGACGGGCCCTGTGACGCCGCTGGCGGGGACGGTGCTGGGCAGCGCGAGTGGGTTCAACCTGCAGGACGCCCTGGCGGCGTCAGCACATCCGGATTCGCCGTCGGACGGGCAGGCGGGGCCGGCGGCGCTGCTGGCGACGCCGCTGGTGCAGCAGCTGCTGGCTCGTGCCGCCGCCGCCAATGCTGGCACGGCTCGTGCAGGCGAGGAGCGCCACTCCGCGCACCTACGAAGCCACTCGAGCGGTGGCCTGACAGAGGCTTCGCCTGCGCGGCCTGGGTCGTCGGGCAAGCAGGGGCAGAAGGGGCAGGGGCTCACGGAGGTAGCAAGCCGCCTGCGGCGTCCGGTGATTGCGTCTGTTTCAAAACCAATCGAAGGCGGCAGTGGGCGGCGTGCGGGAGAAAGCGATGGCGGCGGGCGGCGGCTGACGGAGGACGCTGACGCAGCGGATGCAGCGGCGGCGCTCGCGCAGCTGGCGACGGCTGCGGCGGCTGCAGGGAGCGAGGAGGCCCACCCAGACGACAGCGTGCCGCAGACGCTGACACAGTCAGTTCCGGGGCCGCCGCCGCAGCAGCAACGAGCGAAAGCAAGCCAGCAGCTAGTAAGCGCAGACGACCACATGGTAGAGGGTAACAGCAGGGGCAGGTCTGGGCGGGCGCAGGGTCCCCGTTCTCCGGCGAGGTCTGTGGGCGGCGGCCCGGCTGACGCTCAGCGCGAGCAAGAACCCTCGGCCGGAGCCCCGCAACCCGGCGCACAAGCGGAAGCGCGTGGCAAAGGGGCAACCACGGTGCCTGTGCAGGCCGCTCGCGGCGGTAGCGGCGGCAGCGGCGGCAGCGGCGAGGGAGGAGCCTCTGGGGCAGCGTGCGAGCGCTTGCATGGAGGCACTGGCGGCGGAGCTGCAGGGGGCGGGGCCGAGGGGTCTGCGGAGTCCAGCCGTAAGCGGGCCCATCCGCACGGGACAGGGCCTGCGTCGGACCGTGGCAGCGGCGGCGGCAGCGCGGCGGGTACGCCTGTGCGTCGGGCGGGCGGCGGGCAGCCGCACTTGGAGGACGTCCCGGGCGGGCCCGGGCCCGTGGCAGCTGCAGCGGTGGAGGGCAGGCGGGGGCCGCCAGGGGAGGGCGGGCATCCGCATGAGCCTTCGGGACACGCGGAGGAGGAGCACGCGGTGTCGGGGTACGACAGCCGCGGTGAGGAGCGGCAGCAGCAGCGGGCGCACAAGATGCAACGGCCGAGCCCCTACGGTGCGCGTGCTGGGGGTGTGCAGCCGCCGCATGGCGCCCACCGTGCTGTGTGGATGGAGGGCCCGGATGGCATTCCCCGGCTGGTCAGCGCGCACCTGCCCCACGGCGGCGGACACGTGCCTCACGGGGTTGCGCCGTACCTCGCCCACGGTGACCCTCACATGATGGTGGCCGTTGGGCCTAACGGTGAGGAGTACGAGTACGTGTACGCTACCGACGCCGAGCTGGATAGCATGGACCACGGTGGCACGCCGCTGCCGCCGCAGCTAGCGGCGGCAAGGCGGGCGCGGCCAGGGGCTGGGGGAGGGGTCTCCGCTGGGACCCCGCCGCCACAGCCGCCGCTGCAGGCTTCCGCGGCGATCGTGGTGACCCCGCATGGGCTGCAGCTGCAGCTGCCTGTGCAGCTAGCCGGCGGCCCCGGCGGCAGTGCGTCTGCTGTAGTGCACATGATGCTTCCGGAGGGCTCCGTGAACCCCGACGGTACGGTCACACTGAACATCAGTGACTTACTGGCGGCGGCGCAGCAGGGGGCGGTGGCGGCGGCACAGGCGGCCGTGCGCCGCCCGGCGCTTGGGCCGCCGGGCCAGCCGGGTCGCGGCCCGCTTGGAGGTCACGGAGTCATGGAGCTGCAAGCGGCGGCGGCGACGGGCCCCGCCGCCGCCAGAGGTCCGCATCCAAGCGGCATGGTGTACGTTGGACGGTCTCCATATGCTGGCGCGGCCGGCGGGCTGCACCGGGCCGTACGGCATGGGGATGAGGCGGGCGGGATGGGGGGTGAGGATGAGGATGAGGATCCGTACATCCGAATGCCTGAGGAGACGAGGCTACAGGGGCGTGGGGCCGGGAGTGCGGCGGCGCAGGGCGGCCGGACAATGCTGGCGGCGGCGAGCGGTGAGCGCGAGCCGGAGGTTGCAGGCGCTGGCGCACGGGAAGATGGCGGCGGCGGCGGCGGCCGTGAAGCGGTCAGTGCAGGCGGGCCGCGCGGTGGCGTTCCCGCGGCCAGGCCGCCTGGCGAGGGGCAGTGGCAGCAGCAGCGCCCCGGCGGCGGTGTTCAGCGTCAGCTTCTGCCCCATATGCTACCTCGAGGCCCCCGCTATGTGGACGTGAACGGTAACGAGCTGGTGGTGGGCCCGGACGGTGTGTTGGGGGTTGCGGGCTGGCCAGGGGAGCACCTACTCGCCGGACACGGTGCCCCGCGCCACGGACACCCGCCGCCTCAGCCGCCGCCGTACGGCATGTCAATGCGGCCAGGTTACGTCATGCCGTACCAGGTTCCGTACGGCAGTGCCGTACGGATGATGGCGCAAGGGGAGGTGGTTGTTCAGGGGGGCGGGCATGCGGGGTACGGGGTGGCGCGGCCGGGAGGGAAGGGGCCGGTCCACATGGTGGTGATGCCACGGGGGGCAGGGGGTGGCGGGGGTGGTGGCGTGGAGCCGCAGTACGGCAGGATGTCAGCTGGGCACTACGGCTCCGGGTCGGGGTCGGGTTTGAGGCAGGGAGCGCCGCTGACCAGGGAGGTGGTCATGACTGAGTACGAGGAGTGAGCAGAGGGCGTAGGCTACGTGGATGGCAGGGTAGGACCGGATGGGATGCGGAGCTTGGTGCGTTTTGAGTCATGTCAGGGGTAGAGGAGCGTAGTCAGCTCCTGTGATGTGTCAGCAGTACGAGGTCATAGGCAAGGCAGGCAGACGGCCGCGCAAGGCCGCACAGTCAGGCCACATGCATGCATGTGTGGAGCGACCCCAACGTGTAGGCGGCGTGGTTCAGTGTCACTGTAGTACGAGCATCTGGCTCGGAGGTGTGGCTGAAAGGCCATGTTGCTTGTGCTGCAACAGTGCGCGCACAAAGTCAGCCATTTCGGCTGCAAGATGCCGCCCTTCGCTGCTTGTACATGACCTTATCAAGAAATGAGAAGTAGAGCACCTGTTGTTGTGCAATGCATCTTGTGTTCTGGGAACTGGAGGGACGGGCGTTCGTTCGGGCCGCATGGCAACGCTACCCGTCGTTGCACCCACACGCAGGTCACGGCACCGTGGCACGTGCCTCTTGGTTGCGCGTCGCTTGCTGGCTTTAAGCACAGCGTTCCGTGGCTTGCGGCCAGTGTACGTAGGGTTTTTGTACAGGGGTGTACAGGAAGAGATGACACGCTATCTAGGAGCCTACTGTTACCCGAGGGCTAGCCTCCTTGCACAATGGAACCTGCACCTGCACAGGTGAGCGCGCACTTGTGCATTGCCGACCGTGCGTGACGCCCGTTTGTGCTGTGCAAATTTGGGATAGGCCCTGTTGCTCCACGTTCTATGCACCTCCGCCATGCGCCCTCCTGGACAAGGAGGTACGGTACTCCGCAATTTGCCAGGGTTGCGGCTTTCTGCTGCTGGCTCACGCGCAAATGTGGACGTGTGCACGTGGCAGATGAATGGGTAATAGCTGTAGGTGTAGGGATGTCTGTGTGGGCCTTCTCTGCACCCAGGAGCTCCAACGCTGTGCATAGCGGCGGTCCTTTCCTTTTGTTTCGTCGCTTCCTTCTTCTTGGTAACGGCACTACTGCTGCCAGCTGCCTTCTTCTTTGTACATGCTGAGCGGGGGTTGCGGAGCATTGTAGCGGGGTAGCGCAGAGTGCCATTTGGTCGTACAGTAGGTGCACGGGTACAAGCAGCACCGCGGCCTGGTGCAACCGCCTGCAAGGCATTGCGTAGCGCCGCTTCTCGGGAAGCGGCAGGCGCCCAGCGGCATGGCCCAAGCCAGGCCTTGCCTCGTTTGCTGCGTGCGTGCTCGAGCCAATTGCTCGGGCTAAATAAGGTACAGGTAGCGGCTAGCAGTCAGTAGGAAAGCCCGCTGTGGGGCACAGGACTTCTGGCGCAGCCTTTAGGGTTGCTACCTAATGCGCGTTTCGCTCGGCATGGTGTACCCAAGTGTACCCAGGTGCACGAGTTGTCGCAGGTGTGGTGCTCTGGTGCGATGCGCGGTTGCTTTGGGGACGGTGACGGCCAGCTGCTATCAAAGCATGTAACGGTAGCGCATGCCCTTCATGACCCGCCTGAGTAGCGTGGTACCGGTAGTTTGCAACCCCATTCTCCGTCCGGGCTACCTCGGACAGTCGCACTATATGTGTACGTGTCGCCCCTGAATCATATGGGCCGCGTGGAGAGCTACCCTGTTACCTGTATCAGTCTTTTATAGGGGTCCCCCGGTCTCCTGGTCGTTTACGTCTGTTTACGTCCTTCCCAGCCCGTTGCCAGTAACAGCAGCATCGCAGCGGTGCTGCCCATGTGGGGGCGCATTGCGGCCTCTCCCCGAAAACGCACACAAGCTGCAGCGGCAGTACAGACGCCAGCCTGCGCCAGCCTTGATGGCCCACTACCCCGCCGCCGCACCAGAGTTTCCGTGACTCCCCGACGCCCTTCACAGTTTCCTCGCGTTTTACGCAAAGCAACCCGTCGTAGCAGCTGCTGCTCCACTCCCGGGTCAGGGCTGGTCAGGGGCTTTGGTCCATTTGCTCATGCCGGCGTGCGGGCCCACCCTGGGCCCACCCTCCTGTGCCGTACCGTACCTCAGCAGCACGATGCCGGTATGGCGTGACGGCCCAGGTGGAGGCAGGTGGAGGACTGGGTCTGTAGCCAGCGCGTGCCATGTCAGTTAGGCCTTGGCAACATTCCGAGTGGGCGCCTGCCTGGCTGGTGTCTGCCTGGCTGACAGTGAAGGGCCAGCTTGTGGCAGCAGGGTAGCGGCCTGCGATGTGCCGTGCACGGACTGACGAGGACCCGCCGCTAGGAGTATCCTACCGCCCTTTTGAGTGAGGGCTACAGTTCTAACCAGATGTCCCATCCACTGGCTGAACAGTCAGCTGGTGACGTCCTTGTCTACTTTTATGATAAGGCCAGCCGAGGCGCTCGGTGCACAACTGGCCACAACCTTATTCGGCAATCGCTGGTCAACCGCCCCCTGAACGAAGTCGCTAATCTTATAGCCGTCGAGGCTCTGGGACAGAAATTACATGAACAGGTATTGCCTCCTCCTGCCTCGACAACAGTCCTCGGTTGGGCCCGCTCTCGCCCTGCGAGTTTTCCTTGACGCCGGCGTTGGGGCCACTCCCTCGCCACCTAACCAAACAGGACGATGCGTACTTTGTTATATCAAACGCAAAAGGGGATGGCCCCCTGCGGGCTGAAGGCGGCGAGGACGAGCCAGTCTGGCGGGATGTGCGCGATATCCCAGCTACCCTCTGCGTCGTCATGTCCAAGCTGCTTTTCGACCGCTGGATTCCGCTTGAGAAGATATACAATCCTCCACAGGTACGCCCCGCAGCTACCCCAGCGGCTGTCCTGTCAGTTGTCGCCCTTGCACAGGTCGTTGGAAAGCTTTCCGCACACACCAGTCCTTGTCCCTCATCTACTGCACACCCCACAACTGTTCCGTCAGCGGTACCTGCTGTATGTCAACCTGGTGGTATGTGCACCTGCTCACCCTGCCCTGTGAACGCCACCCTTTTGCAGGCCTCCCCCGCTCCCGAGCCGCAGGCCGCCACACCCCGGCCGCAGCAGCCGCAGCAGGCCCAGGCCCAGGCTGACGGTAGGCATCACTTGGCACACAACATAATACTGTCACCGCGGACATAAAACACAGCAAAAGCTCATCGCAATCCACCTGTACGGGCCCTGCACGGCTAGCCTCCTTACCCAAGCGCGCTCGCACCCGCCTCGCCACTCCACTCCAGTGCACTGCATACCCGTGTCACACCCTCGCACCCACCGCGGCACCCTCTCGGCCCCACCGCCGCACTGTCCCCATCCCCATTACCCCTCCTCCACACACGGCCCCGGTCCCAACAGGGTCCGTTGCAGGCCTGAGCCCCTACTTCTCCGCCGCCGTCTCCGTCACCTCCTCCGCCTCCACACCCGCCCCAGCCACCTCCGGCCCCTACTCCGCCACCCTCGTCGCCTCCGCCGCCTCCGGCACCCCCGCGCAGCCGCCCGCCACCTCCGCCCAGTACTTCCTCAACCCCTCCTTCTCCCCAGGCCCCGCCCTCCCCATCTCCTACGCACCCTCCTCCTCCATCTCAGGTGCCCTCTCGCCCTCCCCCGGCTCCGCCACCCCTGGTGGCCTCACCATCCCGGGCAACATCCTCACCCCCGCTCCCGGAGGCGAAAGCCCGGACATCAAGTCCCGGGCCCAGGCCAAACCCGAGCCGGCCCCCAAGCCAGCCCCCAAGCCCAGGCTCGCTAAGCCACGCCCCCAGGAGCCTAGCTACCAGGCAGAGCAGCGGCCGGGCCCCCGCACCCGGCGTGTGGACAACCGGAAGGTGAAGAAGGCGGTGCCGGCGGGGGCAGGGGCAGGTGCGGACGGGGGCGGAGGCGGCGGGGGCGGCGGCAAGGGGCCGGGCTCCACCGCCCCCTCATCCTCCTCGCATGACGTGCTGGAGCGCCCGGCGAGCAGCGTGTACGTGGCGCACGCCATCCTGGACAGCTACTCCTTCCACGGCATCAAGAACCTGTGAGTGGGGCAGGGGTACGGGCGGGGGCGGGGGCGGGCCCGGGGTCCAGGGCAGGGCTGAGGGTGAGGGACAGAGTTGGGCGCAGTGGCTTGACCTGTGCCGCTGCCACCGCTGCCGGCGCCGCTACCTCCTCGCACTTGTGGCCCCTTACGAATGCTCCATCCCGCACCTCGCCGTGCAGGTACGGCTGTGGCGTGTTCTTCCTCATCATCTTCCTGGCCACGTGGTTCCAGACGCAGGACGGGGCCACGGCCTTCAAGAGCAGCGTCGTCAACTCGTTCCAGGTGCGACTGCGCAATGTGGAAGGTATACTTGTGGATGTGCGCGACGTGCAGGGTGCTCCCCTCACGCGACATGCACACACAGCGCCCAGCAAGCGCGACCGCGCGTTTGCACTGTTGCGGTGCGGGGAGGTTAAGGGTGCTCCCATGACCCAGGGGGCGCACGGCAGTGCACGGCAGTGGGCGGCGCAGGCGTGCCACAGCGTGGGATCCGGTACGCAGGCGTGTTGCACCAGGAGCGCTCACGCACGTGCTGTACGACATCTCGGTGTGTGCACGGCCCCGCAGATGTACGACACGGGCAACGAGTGGGAGCAGTCCCGGCTGGACGGCGCGGACGACATCTCCAGCGCCTACGAGTACATCACAAGGTGGGGTGGTGTGGGGCGGGGAGGGCTGGGGGGACGTTGATGGAGAGGTGCGGCGCAATGGTCTGTTCAGGTCGATGGGGGCTGGGTGATGCTGCGGTGTCGGGTGAGTCCACACTGGGCGGCGTGGGTTAGCCAGGGTGAGGGCTGGCGTTTGGTGTGGAGTTTCGTGGAGAGGCAGTGGGGCGGAAGGACTGGGTCCGACGTGGATGGTGGGAGGAATGATGATGACGAGGGGTCTAGCTCAAGTGGCATGAGCAAGTCACCACACGGTGTGGGTCTTCACGGGACTTGTGGACGGTGGTGCCAGGGATAATGGTGTGCGAGGTCTAGGCGAAGCGCCCTGTATGTGGATGAGAAACATCATGTTTTGATGTGGGTCGACGCTGGGTATATGTATGGAAAGAGGTGTGCGCAGTAAGCATGAAGGGTGACGACCCTGTGCGGGGTCGAGGTGAAGTACATCACGCACGATGTGGGTCGGCGTGGGATCTGCGAGAGGAGGCCTGCTCTGTAAGCCTGCCGATTTCAACTCACGCTCTGTGGTGACCTTTTTGTGCGCAGCTACATGACGAGCATAGTGCGGCGAAGCCAGGAGATACTGCCGGAGGCTGGATCGTTCGTGTACCTAGGCGACTTCGCACACGTCACATACGCGCAGCTGGAGATGCAGGTGGGGCTGGCGCGCAGGGCAACAATTGCGTGCCGTTTGCTTCTGCGGGATCCTTTCCAGCACAGCAAACTGGTCGTGGAGGCATTACGGCTACACCCATGCCCGCGCGCACTGCGTTACCCTTCCCTCGCAGTGTACCCTCACAGTTGGACATGCGCACTTGTCCCCGACAGGTTGTCCCATTGCCCCCGCATCCACCTGAAAGGCAAGAGTTCCGTCCCTTCTTGTCCCCCTCGTGCCCCCTACCGCAGTTCCCCAACTGCGACCAGACCAGTGCGCTGCTCCCCGCGGTCGAACAGCTTCGTGAAGCCAGAAACCCCGGTCGCCCGCCGGTAGCCTACGTCAACCCGGCCGTGTCCCCCATTATACAGTTTGGGCTTGTGCCGACCCCGCGCGGGGTCGACACGGACAACGTGCTATCCCTGGCGGACAAGTGCACAACGCTGAGCAGCCTGGTGCTGCCCGTGGCCTCCACCGACCGCTTGTCCACCAACATATACCAGCTGCTCACCGAGGACCGATGCTACAAGGAGGAGCGCGCTAAGGACGGCAGGCCCCTGCTCACCGAGCCACAAGTGGGTCAGCAGCCCAAGCGCCAGCCTTAGACCGTGCAATACTTTCCTGCTTCCGTTATGGAGGGTGGTGCTATACACGCAGCTGTGGGTGGGGACACGGGCGCGCGTTGTCCATGCTGCTGTAGCGCCTGGCGTGCTGTGCGCAGCGGAGGAGTGTGTACCCCGTCCCGCTTGCCTGCTGTGCACGACACCATGTGCACGGGTGCGTAGGGAGCACCAGTCTACGCTCCCTCGCTCTCACTGCACGTGTTGTGTGTTACATGTGTTCCTGTTTGCCAAACGCAGCTGGACTACCTCACCTTTATGGACCTGGTGGGACGGCTGGAGAGGCGGGTGGACGACAAGTTCTGCCCCGACGCAGTGCCCATGGCATCGGAGCTGAAAAAGCTCCCCGACGGCCTGGACCTGCCATGCGACGAGCCCAGTATGTAAGCATTTGGGCCGCCTGCCAGCGCTACCGGTATCATTATTGCATCAACTACGTTTCCTTAACGCACTTTCAGCCACACCAAAGCACGGCGTATCTCCAGCACGTGCCATATGCACCGGCAACCGCAGCGCCGCCCCGCGTCACGAGCCTGTCCGGTTGCCCTTTCACGTTTCCTCGCGGCTTTCTCTTGCTTACGGCATCCTGCCACCTTTCTGCATCACACACGCGCACGCGTGCCCCCCGCAGCACGTGCCTGGACGGCCCAGGCAACGGCGCCGGCGGCGGCCCTGACGGCGAACAGCTGTGCTTCTGTTCGGACCGGGACGTGGCGACCGGCCGTGGCCGACCCGTGGGTCTGGAGGCGTACATCAACTTAAACGACGGCAAGGAGCAGGCGGTCGTGGAGATGATCCGACTGAACAAGGACTTCGCAAAAGCGGTGAGCGCGTTGGGATCCCACAATCAATGGATCAGCCGTCACGGTCCATTAGCTTTGGGTGAACCTAACGGACTTTTGTCCCTACAGGCGCACGCCGCCGCCGTCCAACGATGCGGGTCTTAAAATGAAAGCTTCTAAACCCCTTGCTTGTGTCTCCCTCCCGCCACAGGTGCACCTGGACCAGCAGACCGCCGCGCTGGCCTACCTCATCGGCTACACACGCGGCACCGTGGGCAAGTACAGCAACAAGCTCAAGCTGGGCATGCACGCGTACGACAGGCGCAACCCCAGCTCCTCCGTCGTCTTCTACCTCATGGTACGGCACCACCGCAACACCGCACCGCGCTGCTCGGCTGCGCCCCGCACTGCTGTCCTACAGCTGCCGGCCTGTGCCACATGTCAAGCACCGGCGTTCACCACTAGTGCGTGCGTGCCGACCTGTGGGTACCTGGGCTGCCCACTCCTAGGCCATTTATCCCCTGCCCCGGCCCGCCCCTGTGACGTGGTGCGGACCGCACCCCTTATCCCACGTCTATCCCACTGAAACCATGCTTGCACCATGCCCCCACACCTCAACACAGGCCACCCGCGACTGCTCCAAAGGCCACCCTTGCCTACCATGCACCCCTCAACCCTCGGCAGCCCACACCCTCATCCCCACCCCAACCCCACACAGGCCACCCGCGACTCCTCCAAGGGCCACCTGCAGACCTCCACCCTCACACTCACCGTGGCCACCAGCTGGAAGGGCGTCGGCCGCTTCTTCATGGCGCTCGTTATCTTCGCCACCGCGTACGACCTCTTCTGTACGGTGTCCGCTGTACGGCTGACGTACCTGCAGGGCCGCACGCTCGTGTCGTACCTGTTCCCCAGGTGCGAACGCCTTGCCTGGGCGCAACGCGATGCCATAATCCTGTACGACCAACGCTCGCCGACGCTTACCTGATCCGCCTTAGTTCCGTACTTATCTTGCAAGACGGCATCTTCCGGGACCGCAACCCAGCTCCCTCTTTACCTGATTGCCGTGATTATACATGCCCTCGGCTGCATGCTTGCTCTGCAGGTCCGGCATCACGTGGCACCTTCTGGACGCGTGCCACCACTCCGTGTTGTCCACGCCTTTCGCCCCTGCGTTGTTGGCAACACGCACGCTAACACACCTGCTCCTCCCGCAGGTTCGGCATCGCGTGGCACCTGCTGGACGCGTGCCACCGCTGTGTGTTGCCCACGCCTTTCACCCCTGCGTTGTTGACAACACGCACGCTAATACACCTGCTCCTCCCGCAGGTTCGGCATCACGTGGCACCTGCTGGACGCGTGCCACCACTGCGCCATGCTCGCGTGGATTATCTGGTGGTTCTACCTGCTGAGCAAGGCCAAGGTGTCAATCTCCTACCCGCAGAGCTACCCGGTGAGGCCCAAAGCACCATGCACAGCCACCGGAAAGCGCCTTCCAGCAAGCACCCGGTACCACACCTGCACGCCGCTGGTGGCCCCCACGAGCACTAAATCCACGCACGTCAAACCAAACGCCCTTGTCCACGCCCCCTGTGCGCGACCCCTTGCAGGACCTGCGACAGCGCGTTGTCGTGCCACTCCCCTGCGAGTGATACGTACCTACTGTATGCTTGCGTTGCCCTACCCTCGCGTGTGCTCCGCACCCTCGCGTGCAGGACCTGCGGCGGCTGCACGGCAGTGCGCACGAGTAGACGTTAGTCCACAAATATACAGCGAATGCCCAGTAGTCCAAACCACCACCACCGTAAACAAATCCACAACGAATATCAATGAAACGGTGCTTACATCCGCCCTGCCCCCCTGTGCGCTCCCCTGCGTGTTACCCTCAACAGGACCTGCGGCAGCTGCACGGCAGCGCACAGGAGTTCACGTCCTGGCTGTACTACGGTGTGGCGATGTACCTGCTGGTGGGGCTGAGGTGCTTCAGGCACATGAAGTACCACCCCTCGCTGCGCATCTTCTACACGCTGTTCAGGTGGGTTAGATGCAGTACCGGAGGTCGCCGGGTGCAGCTCAATACCCAGGGGGCAGCATGCCCGCACGTATGTGGTGTCGACATGCGATTTGGTGTGCTTCCTTGGAGTCGGTTGTGGAGCCTTGTCGCAGCGAAGCGTGTGAGGCTAACACGTTCCCCGGAGTTTGCAGCGGAACGGGGCAACCCCGCTATATTGACCTTGCCTTACATACCTCCTGGTGTGTCAACCCCTGTCTGCGGTCCGCAGGCTGGCGTCACGCGACATCTTCGAGGTACGTGGGCTACGGGTTTGCAAGGGTTCCTCTTCGCCTGCGCGCGCAGATGCCTTTGCCGGTCTGATCTAACACACCTGCGTCTTCTGCTGTGTTCCACTCGCACATGCGCGCCCTGGGTAACCTTGTCCCCTTCCCCCTGGCCTCCCCTTTGACAGTTCTCGTCCGCCTTCGTGATGGCTTTGTTCCACACAAGGCGACAAGCCTGCTTCAGACATGTACAGTAACAATAAACCTTGTCCTCCCGCTTTTCCCCCTGCCCTCCCCCTTGACTGACAGTTCTCCGCCTTCGTGTTGGGTATGGTTGTGCTGCTGTGCGCCTCGGTGTTCGGTATCTTCATCATCAGCGGCGGCAACGAGGTAGGCCGAATGCAGTGTCTGCCGTAACACGCGGCCCCGTACGATGCGCTGCTCATCTGTCCCTGTTGTGACTCCAAACGCACCGACAGTGATCCAAACCGACCCGCCAACATACGGTATGTCCACGGGAAAAAAACGTCCACGTCTGATGTCCCTCCTTGATCCGCAGCTGTTCACGACCTTCTCCTGGGGCATCAGCGCAATGGCCCGACTGTCCTTCGGCTTCCTCGATTACGACGAGTTCGTAAACGTGAGTGTGACGCCGTGACAGTGTCCCCTACTCCTGTCGCTACTGCTCTGCGCGTGGCACTGGTGGCACCTGTTGGCATCCATGCACTCAGTGGCCCATGCCTTACTGCCCACAACCACCGTGTACAGGCCATGCTGTCCATGCAGAACGGCGCTGGCGGGAACCAGTAAGAAGCTGACAGGTTATTCTTCTCTCGTGTATCGTTATTAAATCGTGCCCCCTCCCCCTGCACCTGCAGAACGGCGCGGGCCTGGGCCAGTACGACGAGGCCATGGTGGTGTTCTTCTGGCTCAGCGTGCTGCTGCTGGTGCTCATCGTGCAGAACACGCTGCTGGCGGTACGTGGGTAACGAGTGCGTGGCTTAGCACTACGCGTGGCTTAGCTTGGCGAATGCTGGGTGATTAGGAGCTGTTGCTGTTGGTGCCCACCGTGCGTATGCTGCTGGCGGTGGGGTAACGAGCCTGGGGCCGCTGTTAGGCGTGAAATAAGGCTCTGGCGCAGCGGAAGCAGGAAAAGCTGCCGGTACAACGTCCGATGGATGAATATATGCTGCCAGCCAAAGCGGCAAGCGTCTACTGGGTCGTGGCCTGCAGCAGGCGCAGATTGCGTGCCCACCCCCGGATTACTTTCCGCACAGCCGCCAACGCCGCCCTCGCCCCTCCCATTTTCCTCCTCGCCCCCCAGATCTTCACGCGCGCCTACGAGGCCGCCAAGGCCCAGAACAGCTCCTCCGACACCCTGTTCTGGTTCTACGCCCTGTGCGACCTGCTGTTCTGGTACTACCGCATCCGCAACGTGCTGCTGGTGCTGTACTTTGCGCTCTTCACCGACCCGCTGGGCTTCACCAGCTACCTCGACACGCCAGAGGGCGCACGTGGCCCCGGCGCCCGCCGGCCGTACCACATCTGGACGAGCAAGTACGACGAGGCGTACGGGATGGACGACGGGCAGCGGGACGGGTCGGGCGGGTGCGGCAAGGGCGAGGAGCAGCAGGGGCAGGGTGAGGGGCAGGAGGAGGGGCAGGGTGAGGGGCAGGAGGATGGCAAGGGGCACGGTGGCGGTGCGGGAGGCAAGGGCGATGCCAGCAGCATGTACGGCACGTACTCGCACGTGGACGTGGAGATCGGAAACGTGTCGGCGGGCGGTACGGCGGGCGGTACGGCGGCGCAGCGGCGGCGGTTCGCGGAGCGGTACAAGCACATGTCGCGGCGGCTGGTGCTGGAGCCGCACGTGTCCGGCGGGTCGTGGGCTGCGCAGCTGCAGCTGCAGCAGCAACAGCTGCAGCAGCAGCAGCAGCAGCGGAGGCCGGAGCTGCAGTCCGTGCAGTCGGGGCAGGAGGGCTACTCCGGTGGCAGCCTGAAGCAGGGTGTGGAGGGTCCGCGGCTGCTGCCGTGGCACCTGCGTGTGGGGCGCTACGTGTGGTGGCTGCGGTACCGGATGGTGCGCTACCGCACAGAGGTGTTCCTGCGGGACTTCGAGATGCTGGCCACCCGGGTGCACAACATCCACTACAAGCGCAGCTCTGACGTCTTCTGCAAGGGCAACACGCGAGGTGCGGAACTTACCACCTGAGCAAGGGGCACCGTTGCCGGCTAGGGCTTTCCGGTGCTTTGCAACGTGCAGCCTGCCGGCGCGCTGCTGTCGCGGCGAGCTGTCCATGCAAGCGGCGCGAGTTGCCGACCCAGCAATAACCATAGTACGCTGCTTGCTAAGGCCCGTATTCTGGCTTACATCCTCCGCAGGCGGCTTCAACTCGCTGAGCTACACCATGGCCCGTTTCCGCCTCGCCTCCAGCCCGCACATGAAGGTACGTGTACGGCAACTACAACTCGGACAACAGGCACGAGGCACGTCGGCAGCCACAACTCGCACAACAATTGCACACCTCCCGCGGCAGGGTTCTTGCACACAGGTGCATCCCCTCAGCCAGCCGGTATGCCAAAATTCCCTTCACCATCACGCCCACCATGTCGCCCACCGTCCTTCCCAGCCGCCAACTAACTGCAACCCAACCGCCAACTGCCAACCGGCCCAACTGCCTCAACCGCCAACCGCAGGCCGTTGTCCGATACTTCACAGACTACGACCTGGACCGCCTCAACATACTGGACGTGGCGCAGGTGGAGATGATGCACGAGGCGGCGCTGTACGGCAGGGCCGACACGATCCGCATCGGCGCCAGCCGCCGCCGCGGCAGCTCCATGCGCCGCAACGGCCTCAACGCCAAGGCCGCCGACGCCGCCGTGGCGGCGGCCGCCCGCCCGCACGCGCTGGCGGCGGTGCCCGAGTCGCGTACGGCAACGGAGAGCCGTACGGCGGCAGCAGCGGCGGCGCCGTTAGGTACGGCGTTTGCGCTGCCGGCGGCGCAGGAAGAGGTGATCCTGACGCCGGGGGCGCTGGGCATCGTGCCGTCGGCGGCGGCGCTGAGGCACTCGGCCGACGGGTCGCTGCTTGGCGGAGGCGGCGGCGGCGCAAAGTGGAAGCGGGCGGCGGAGGCGGTCAGCCTTGGGCAGCGGCAGCAGCAGCAGCAGCAGTCGGTTGACGGGGCGCTGTCCTCTTCCAGCGATCTGGCGCTGGTGTCGCAGCCCACCGACTCCAGCGCGTGTGTGTCAGGGGAGACCTCCGCTGGCGGCCGCAGGGCGGGGCCGGGCGCGCTGCCGCAGCAGGGCCCTGTGCCCGAGGACGACGACGTGGTGGGCGCGGACGACCTGGAGAACGCCAAGGCGGTGTACTGCATGTGGCGGGCGCAGACCTCCCGCCCGGCGCGCCTCAAGATCAATCCGCTGGCCGGCCCGCTGACCATCGGACCCGTGCAGATCTACCGGCACGAGCCGGTCCCCAGGCTGCCCCCCGGACCCAGGTGGTACGACAAGCTGCGGCTGTCCGCGTTGACGCGGCAGCGGTCCGGAAGTGGGACGAGCGGCGGCAGCAGCTGCTGCTGCTGCCTGTGCCCCGCGCCACTGCGTGCGGATGACGGGGAGGTGGTTCCGGAGCCGGAGCTGCGGCAGCTGGACGCCGTGGCGCTGCAGTTCTTCGTGTGGGCGTCGCAGCAGGACCTTATGTGGATGCTGCTGGAGGGCCCGGTGGCCATCGCGCGCGCGCTCAAGGACGAGGAGCTGCGCGCGTGGCACCGACTGCAGCTGTACATGTGGCAGACGGGGCCGCACGGGGAGGCGGCGGCGGCGGCGGAGAGGGCGGCGCGGGAGGCGGCGGGCGGCAAGGCGGCGACGTTCAGCTTCGCGGCGCCTGACCCGTACGCGGAGGCTGCTGCTGCAGCTGCAGCTGCTGCGCCGGGTGTGTACCCGCTGCAGCAGGTGATGGTGGAGGGCAGGGAGGAGGAGGAGGAGGAGCAGCAGCAGGAGCAGCAGCAGCAGGGCCCGGGCGCGTTCGCGGGCCCGGATGAGATCCAGTGCGCCGGCAGCGTGCCGCTACCCGCCGGCTGCCAGATGGCGTGCCTGGGCCCGCGGCCGCCGCCGCCGGAGGAGAAGCAGCAGCTGCAGAGCTACACGCAGCAGAAGTCGCACGAGCGGCTGGACGAGAAGCAGCAGAAGCTGGTGCAGCAGCTGCAGCAGCGCGTGCTGAGGAAGAGCGGAGGGTCCCTGGCCGCGGCGCAGTCGGGCACGGGCACTACCGTTACGCCGGCGGCGAGCGTTACGCCGGCGGCGGCAGCGGGCGGTACGGCGGCAAGCCCGCGCGCGGCGCGGCGGAGCTTCTGGTCCCGGGTGCAGCGGTGGGCGACCATCTGCACGCTGTGGCTGCAGTGGGCGTGGCTGCGGTTCCGGTGGAACCCCTTCATGGCCTTTGCGCACTGCGTGGACGAGGACGACGAGGACCTCAAGAAGGTGGGCTGCTGCTTGTTGTGGGGGCTTGATGGTGGAGGACGCATGCATGCAATGTGCTACAACACATGTTGTCGTCTGACATGTGTACTGACCCAAATGCGTCCCGTTGCATTTGTCAGGACACATCGCTCTGTCTTGAAGCGTGTCACCAACCAATCGTGCTGCCTTAGAAGCCCAATGTGTCACATTCCTTGCTACTCTGTGCAATGCACCTGTCCCACCCTGCCATCCGCCCCCCGCAGCTGGTCCGCGCCATCAGCGTCATCTACGGCGGCCTGGAGGCGCCCATCACGCTGCAGCAGATGGAGGAGCTGGCGGCCATGCAGGAGAGCGAGAAGAACATGCGCCGCATCGTGGGCAAGCTGCGCGCAGGAGGCCCCAGCGGCCCCGCCGCCGGCGGCGGCATGAGCGCCGGCGGGCCGGGCGGCCTACGGGGCCACCTCAGTGCCTCGATCTCGACCCTGGGCGGGAGGCCGCTGCGGCCGAAGCAGGGGGCGGCGAGCGTGGGGCCGGGGGCCGGTGGTGGGGAGGGGATGAGCCTAGCGCAGGTGGCGCAGATCGCGCAGGTGGTGGCGGCGCAGGTGGCGGAGCGGCTGAGGGATCAGGGCGTGGGGGGCAAGGGGCAGGGGGAGGCGGGGGAGGGGAAGCAGGGGCCGGGGGCGGTGTAGGGGAGAGGCGAGGAAGGGATGGGAAGAGAGCTGCGGGGCTGCGTTTCTATACATTTGGCTAGGTGGTTGAGGCTTGATCAGATGGCGACCGTTGGGAACGTGGTACAGGGAAGGAGTGAGCGTTGCCTCTTGCGTGGTATTTTGTGTCTATGGCAGGGGGGAGTCGCAAGCTGAGCGTGCGTGCCTTGGACGCACCGGTGTGCCGTGGTTCGGGCACGGTTGGGGCGTTGAGTTCCACGGCGAGAGAAATAGGAATTTGTGTGGCAACATTATTGGCACGCCTTATCTCATGCAGTAGCGGTAATATTGGACAGCTGGCGACCTCGAGGGCATTGCACCACTTATCCGTCCTGCATTGGCTACGCCGCGCAAAGGCCGCCTTGGGCTATTGTCTATACGCCTTCGATATTTTGTTTGCTCAGGACCATATTAGCTCCGGCATATGCACGCTATCATTTGTCGACGAAGCGGCGTGCTGTTGCCGTGTGCACCCTTCGAAACCCGTGGGCACCCTGGGTTGTTACGCTTATAGCGCACACGCATTTCCATCGCCGGCTGTGAGTGGCACTTGGGTTCTTCATCCAACGGACTATTGTTCGATAATTTTCTGGGAGCGTTCGATGCGCCACACTAAGAGGAGGTCGCAGGGGCTGTTGCAGCATAGTTTCAGATTGGGCGCTGAAGGAAGTCTACCCTTGCTAGCTTAATTGACGCGATGGAAGAAGCAACAAGATCGTATTGCGTCTTATTTGCGGTGCTTGTGGTGTCAACACGAGCGCCGAGGCCACAGCATGGCACCGTAGGCGTAGCTTTGCATGATTGTACAGAGGATCTAGTCTTCCACCTCACGTACTCTGGGACGCCCTCTTTTGGCTTGGCATTTGCTATATCCGTCTGGTACCTCGCCCTCTGTCGCCCTGCTTGTCGGCGGCACGTGTAAGGGGCCACTCAGTGTAGCCCCACGGCCGCTGCGCCGCCGTTATTCTACAGCGGTTCGTGTCTGTTTTGTATCGCTTAGTGAGCGCTGTCAAGTTGCCCTCAAGGTTGGTGGGTATGGGACGACAGCCCGACCGGAAGGGGTCCCCTGTTGGCGTGCCTCCCTGGCCACGCCTATAGTGGTCACATCCTGGCTATTTCAGACGCTAACTCTACAGGCCGTTCCACTGGATGAATATGGTA
>VFQN01002142.1_pt1 | contig 31300 bp, 24 predicted proteins | sample 3512371 | NCBI WGS metagenome assembly VFQN01 (sample SAMN10412370, study PRJNA504923) | tailings metagenome | isolation source: Replicate 2 from Balatoc abandoned mine | place: Philippines: Itogon, Benguet | collected 2017-08-28 | reverse complement strand
TATTCGTTGGAACTTTGGTTTACTTATGGCAGCTTGGAAGGTAAGAGTCTCTACTTCCGGTCTTTTGACTTGCGTAACAATTTTCTTAACGATAGATTGCTCCAGCTTTAGCTGCTGGAAATACTACAGTTGTGAAACCAGCTGAACAGACTCCAACCTCTTTGATCGTATTAATGGAGTTGATCGGAGATCTTCTTCCACCTGGAGTTATCAACGTAGTCACCGGATTTGGCTTAGAAGCTGGCAAACCATTGACCGAGAGTACCAAAGTTAATAAGATTGCATTCACTGGTGAGACAACAACTGGGTCTACTATCATGAAGGCTGCTGCGAACAATCTCGTGCCTGTCACCATGGAATTAGGAGGAAAGTCACCATTGATCTTCTTCCCTTCAGTGCTGGATAAGGATGATGCATATTTGGACAAAGCAGTTGAAGGTGCTGTATTGTTCGCCTTGAACCAAGGTGAAGTCTGCACATGCCCTTCTCGTTTCTTGGTCCATGAAAGTATCTTTGATCAATTCATGAAAAGAGTTGTTGAGCGCACAAAGGCGATTAAGTTGGGACACCCTCTTGACCCTGACACTATGATGGGAGCTCAAGCTTCCGATGAGCAGTTACAGAAGATTGCCCATTACTTGGAACTTGGAAAGAAGGAAGGTGCTCAAGTGTTAACCGGTGGTAATATCAATAAGTTGGGTGGTGAGCTCTCTGGTGGTTACTATGTCGAGCCAACTATCTTCAAGGGTCACAATAAGATGAGAATTTTCCAGGAAGAGATTTTCGGACCTGTGGTAAGTGTAACCACCTTCAAAACTGCTGAAGAGGCGATTGAGATCGCCAATGACACTCAATTTGGGCTTGGTGCTGGTGTCTGGACAAGAGATGCACATGAATTATTCCAAGTACCTAGAGAGATTCAAGCTGGAAGAGTGTGGGTGAACTGCTACCATCACTATCCTGCTCATGCCCCATTCGGTGGATACAAGAAATCTGGATTTGGTAGAGAGACACACAAGATGATGTTGAATCACTACCGCCATACAAAGAATATGTTAGTCTCATATGACAAGAACAAATTAGGGTTCTTCTAAACTTCTAATTTCATTTTCATCTTTCCTCGTAAGATCCAATTTTGAATCAAAGATACGAACTCATTGACATAATTAGCGAGGTTTTCAAACTTCACTTCTTTCAATTTAAGTATCCGAATGAAATGTAATTCTAACATTCCATGATTTGTTTTCAGACTTGAATCCCACTCTCTTTAATATCTCTCTTAACGAGCGAGTATTAACCGATGTGCCAATCGATTAATTTAAAGGACTGGGAACATTATTGATACATGGATGGAGGCTTTAGAAGCAATTGTCAATAATACTCCAACTTACCAGCCCTATCGGGTGGTGATTGTGTTCGCGGGAGTTCCAATTTTAGGCTTTTTCCTGGTGTTAGCGGTTTACTCGTGCTTCGGGAAAACTTTCGACGAAAAACGCAATAAACCCATCCCTTACTCAAAAAGATTCCGTAGAAATATTCCAAAATTAGTTTTTAAATATTCCCACTGGATTGGGATTGCCAGTATCCTTTGGAGCGCGCTAGTTATGATCGTTCAAGCATGTTTCATCTACAATCATCTGGGTTTAGCAACAGAATTGGATTACTATTTAAAGATTGATATTCCAGAGTATGAAGCTGTAGATTTAATTAATTTAGCTGAGGATTCTTACTCGCTGTACTCTTATTTGCAAGGATCTGCGGCCCAGCGGAAATTAATCATTTCAACCAAGACAAATGATTCTTGGTTTCAACGATCCGCTGAAGATCTCGCCTTTCAACAAGAAACTGATTTAAATGCAATGATGAATCGAATTTTCTCGACTGGGGTCAAAAAGTCCTCTTCTGCATCACTTTACTCGTCGCGAGCCTCGGAGACATTAATAAAGCAGTTTACAGGTATTTCTAGCGTTTTTAAATATATTAATTTCGATGAAGAAAGACAAAATTCTATTTCAAATTCTCTTCAAGAAAAAGCTCGTCGAAGATTGTCGTCCACAACTTCTTTAGCTCTCGTTTATCATCTTGGCAGCTGGGATAATATCCTACTCGAAAACAATTTAGTCTCAGCTTGTCGCACAGAGAGAAATATTTTGAAGAACGTGCAATGTATTAACTTGCAAGATGGTACAAGTTTATTAGGATCCGTCTTCAATGAAGATACCTGCCAGTTCACTGTTTCTTATGAAGAGGCGCTGGAGACCATTACTCTCAGTGATAATTCAGATTATGTGGAAGATAATGTCGATCCCTCGAATCCTGTATCTGCATTGATTGGATCACTGTTCAAAGTGGGCACTTGTGATGATATTTCCCTAGATTCTTTTGAATCTCAGTTATCTGCTCAGTCTGTGGGTGGTGTGGAGACCGTTTATATTTCTTCCACCTTCATAACGAAAGCCTTTGAAGACGCAATCTATAATGGCGTTTACGTAAGTGCTATTGCATTAATATTTGGGTCAATATATATTTTTCTTTCAGTACAAGGATTTCTCGCAACGCTTATGACATTATATAGCATTTTAGTCTCTGTCGTAAATGCAGCAGCCGTGCTCATTGATTTTGAGTACGGTACTTTCTCTGCTTTCAACGTTTTGAGTGTTTTCATATTAATTGGAGTTGGTGGTAATGCCGTCGTTATGTTTGGAGCGGCTTGGCGTGAAGTGATTCCGAGGGGCACAACACCGACAGTTATACATTTCATTCATGTTTACGATAAAATCAGCCGCCCGATCTGTTTTACGGTTTGCGCTGCTACTATATCCTTGTTTTCAAAATTAATAAGTCCAGTGATTGTAATTAGTCAGCTCGGAGCATTCATGGGTGTATCGGTGCTCGTCTTCTATCTTTGCTATCACATCGTCATTATTCCTGTCTGGATTACTACAGGGTGGTTTCACTTTCCCAAGTCATACCATGACGCTGTTGACCGAAATTTTAATTGGCTTACATGTCAGAAGAATCAAGATGATGATGATGAAGAAGACGAACCTAACGCTGACGAGGAGCGTGCCTATGACCCAATCCTACAGCCAACTGATCGCCCATCAGCGTTTAATCCGGCAATTCGTGAACCGCCCCCTGTCCCTGAACCGAATTCTCCAACTTATGCTTTTGATTCGCATGGAAACCCTGTTTATCTGATTCCATCTTCTGCTGTTGAATTAGATTCTGAAGATGAAGAATACTACAACGACGAGGGAGTAGGAAATCGTCCGATTTATAGTCCAGAGGAAGCTCGAAGACTTGAAAATCGTTACCGAAGACGAAGGAACAAGTTCAAGTATGCAAAACCAACGATATTACGACAAATTGCAAATTTCCTTACGAAGAAGGAGTATGATGATATCAATGCGCTACCCGAAAGCACAGCACCCCTCGATCCAGCAGGAGATCGATTTTACTCCCCTATTGTTCAAGAAGCCTCCGGAGGCAATTTTATTCAAGAAAGCAACAGTACTCACGGCGGAGTTCCCTCATCTCGTAATACTGGTGGTCTTATTATGACGGATTATGGTCGAACTCCTACACCACCTCCTACACCTCCTCCTACAACGAACGACGCGGTCATCGAAAGAAAGAAAAGACTAAAAGAAAAATTTGTGGTTAAAGGATTTAGTTGTTGCATCTTCCTTGTAACACTTCTGGGATTATTGTTTATTGCCTATCTTATGGTGATGAAGTATGAATTGGATCTTGGGATTCCTCAACTCTTTCCCGAGGATTCGAATATGGGGCAAGTCTTATATATTGTCAAGAATTACAAGCCTTCACTATTAAGTTCAATCGATTCAGCGGGTAGCGTCACAGTAATAACTACAGACCCAACATTCCAACCCAGTTTCGCCCCAACTTATCGTTATACGCCTAAACCAACAACCTCTTCACCCACAGTTTATACTACTGCTTCTCCTTCAGCTTCGCCAACACTTTACCCCACCTCATCTTATACATCAGCTCCGAGGAATAACACTTACGTCGATTACACGATTAATACCTGTTGGGGGCTGAGTTCTTCGAAGCGTTATAAAGATTCTGATGTGAATGTGACATTTTCCGGACAAACATTTTCTTCTTACGTCAATCATGGATTGATTAATGATTTACAAAACTTCTGCAATTACGTAAATAGTAATCGTGTTTTATTGAACATCAATCCAGCATGGAACATGGCATCGGATTGCATATATAACCAGTATAACTCCACATATAATTCGATTCCTCCTTTCTTTCGAAATGTTACGAATACTCTTCTGTATTGGGCGTCTTTATCCACCACATCTTCGAAGTTGCTCGGTGTGGAAGATACAAACAGTAACACCCCTTTGGTTCCACCTGTTCGAATTACCTGGATTTGTGCCAATTTTTCGGCGAGAACGTATGTTTCTTCCTTAATAGACAATCCCGATCTCGCAGAAGATATCCAGAACCATTGGGAAGATGCGATAGATAGTGTTGGATCTCAGTATGCTTCTCAATATGGTGTGGAGGTAATCGTTGCTTCCGAAGAATTCTCTTTCCCTCTCCTCGCAAAAGAGGTCCTATTATCAATTATTCTCGCGATCTTAATTTCCACAATTGGCTTTTTTGGTTTATTGGTATGGTTTTCGTGGGTTGACATCTTTTTGATTCTTTTAGGAACTCTCGGAATGATTGCCATATTCGCAATTGCTATCTGCTGTCATCTCTACATCTTTTCTGCGACGATCGATTTGTTAGATGTTGTCGTCTTGATTGCTATACTTGGTATCGTTGTGGATTTACCCATTCACTATATTTTGCACTATATGATGGAAAGAGATAGAAGACGTCATCTTAAACGAAGATGGAAAAGAAAGCAAAGACTTCTAACCAACTCCCATGAAGACCACAATCAATCCGAAAGCGAGGGTGAGGACGAAGATGAGTTCATATTCTATGAGAAAGAGAAAGAATTGTCTCTGAACCCAGCTCTCCATGAGACGAATCAGTACATGCGATTCTCTCTTTTACATTTGTTGGTTTTAACTTTGATTTGTGGTATTCCCTTGTTATTCGCAACGTTTGTCCTCTTACAAAAGACTGGACAGTATATCGTCATAATTGCCATTGTTTCTTATTTGTTTTCCATCTTCATCCTTCCTTACCTCCTCGCTTTTGGCTTTCGAACAAAGCTTATTAAGTGGTGTCGCAGCAAATGCAGGAAGGGCTCTAATTACCATCCAACGAGTCAGCTATATAGACTCGAAAGAGAAGCTGTTGCTCCTTTAGTCAACTCGAATGATGAAGATGAAGCCAGCGTAATTACTGCTGTGCCTGTCTACCCCCAGGTTTATCGTGAGAATGAAAACAACGCTTTGGCTTACAACCTAAACGTTGAATAGTGCAATCTATTATACCCATTATAATTAGTCGCATTTCTGTATAAATTAGATACAACTACATTCTTATCCTTTGAGAATTTACTTGTCTGAGTTTTTACATCACACTTCACTTTGCACTGTGCAGACTTCGCTTGTGATCGTAGAGATTTCTCTTGACTTTTTGACAACTAGTTTTGTTTTGTTTGGTTTCGTTTGGTTTAGTTTAGTTGGTTTTGTAGTTCTACGTTTTATTCCACACCGGGAGATCTAGTCCGGCACAGCGGCGAGAATGAATGTGTGGCAGTGAGAGATAAAGTCGTTCATAAATTAAAACAATTTTTATTATTATTATTTCATTAGCTGAAGACATCCCTCATGGGGCGGGACTTAGAGCAATATGTCCATCCTGAGCGAGTATCATCCCAATTAATATGCCCAATTTGTACTCAGGTGTTGAAAAATCCTGTACAAACAGCGACAGAACATTTATTTTGCGAGGATGAATTACTCGAGTGGATGACTCGTTCTAATCTTTGTCCCATCACGAAAACTGTTCTTAACCCATCAGAAATTAGAAAACCTTCTCGAATTATTTTAAACATGCTCTCTGAGCTTCAGATTTTTTGTAATTATCGTGGCAAAGGATGTGCTTGGGTAGGCAATGAGGAGCAATTAACCTCTCATATGGAGAAGGAATGTATTTTCCACCACAATGCCATTCTACAAGAGACTGTCGAATTTCAAGGTGTGAAATTGCAGGAAAACATGGAGTTGTTGGCGCAGTTGGAGCTGAAGAACCATCAGCTTCAACAGGAGAACCAGATGCTGACTTCTCTTGTCGAGGATTACAAACAAAGATTAAGACTTTTTCATGCCCTGATTCCTGAACCGAATGCCTCCTCAAGTAGCGCTAGACACAACGTGATTGCGGCGTCAGATGATGAAGGTGGCCTCGATGACTCTTACTACGAAGACACAGATTCCTCTCGAGACTACCAGCTGAGTCGTGGGTTTTATCAACGTTCAAGCCATTACTCTCAACCAGTTGAGCACAAGCGTGACTCTCCTCCACATTTTCCTTCAATCGAACATAATTCGCCGGGGCGATCGCTCCGAAATACCAGCGGTGGCACATCCAATTCGAGGAAAGTCACTGATGCTGAGAGGTTACAGCGATTGCAAGGACTTCGATCTTTCAATGCCTCTTTGGAAGAGAGGAAGGATTTCGAGAGCAAGGATAATCGCAAATAGAAGGTAAGAAATCCAAAGATTAGTGGATTTTGATGGATATGATAGAACACAGCACTGGGCACTGACATCTATAATGATGCATAAGCTTTTAAAAGGCCTAGAAAACCTTTGCGATTGATCCATCGACTTTCTTTAGTTTTCTTTCATTAACCATTTTCTAATTTCTTTTTGTTAGGCGTAATTTGGCTTCTCTCTGCTCCTTCCTGTCAAAGCAGAACTTACCTATTGTGTTCCCATGGCACAATCATCATCTCTTTAAATTAATTTCGTGCTTTTATTTTATTATTCATGCAACTCATCGTTAATCGTTCGTTACTGTTACTATCCATTTTAATTTAATATTTAACTTATTCAGTTTATGATTGTCACTTCGGCATCTTTGGTCGTGTCAGTTTCAGTTCTGGTAATTCAGTGACGGAGATACTTCGTATCTGCGATGTTAATCCCTGTGAATTATTCTGGTCCTCATAAACTTTGTGTGTGAACCTCTTGTCCGAGTTCATTTTCACCGCCCTGATTTCAGTGAATCCATTCTTCGCCTTCGCAATCTGTAATGTGTCTCGCAGCACTTTGCCTTGCGCTGTCATCTTCGTCAAAGGCATTAGATATTGTTGAGCTCTCTCGCTTTGATTTGGACTACTCATGAGGGATTCTTCCAACAAGGGGAGTTTCTGCAATATCTCTTTCCTCTTGTCCTCTGAAAGGTGATGATATTCGCCATGGTTGTGTGGCGCATCAGGGAATCGCAGAGATCCACAACTTCCCACTCCACAGTAAGTATAGTCACCAGCACTGGTATGGTGGTGCTTGGTGCTTGGAAGCTTGATCTCGGATGAAATAGGAAGGGCGGAGTTTCGATCTTCATGATTATTCTCAAGTCTCGAGTTTATCTCAGCATTTGGGTGTACCTGCATTTCTGTTTCTTTGTGCAGATGGCCAGTGCGAAAGAATTCCTCCATCTCAACCGTGATATTTTGTACATTACTGACAATGTAGTTCGGGTCCACGGTGCTCTTAAAAATCATTGCGCTCTTCGTTAGCATCCAGTTAGCCGAGCGAATGTCATCACTAAGCTGAGGAAATATTCGAGAAACTCGAAGGAGCGGTTCTCTAAGTAACGGGATCATAGATACTATATAGTGTGATGTAATGCCTTGACAAGCGTAGCGAATCATGTTAACAACAGCGATTAACCCTCGCACAGGAAAATCGATAGATAGTGACATCTCTTGGCGAGCGAGCTCTAATAAATGATTCTCCTCCATAGGGTTATGGAAACGGAAAGTGTCTTTCGCAAGTTCGGATAAACATTCATATGCGAGTAGAATGACTTCATCTTCACGCGGAAGGTGTAGTTTAATAAAATCCTTGCAGATGGCAGCAATGGCATAAAGAGAGGTGGATAAAATGATGTCATTCGCTGATCCATGATGCTTGTGGTGGAAGTTTGCAATACTCTTGATAATTTTCAAACAGGCAATTATATCATTCTTCCTGTGAATCCAGTTGAAAACTTCATCAGGAGAAAGAGTGGTGTTCATAACATTCGAGGCATGAATGACATTAACTCCAGGTGTTACATTTGTTCCTCTTCGAGGAACTGCAGACGGGGTGAAAGCAGATTGGGGATGAAATGCAGGTTGAGTTTGATCAAATGACGCACGAAAGTGTTTGGCAAAGTCAACAATATGACGATAATAGTCATCATCGTCCTTCCCTTCAGACATCATACTCTCTGCTCGTTTCAGTCCCCTTCTAGCCTCCTCTGCATCAAACGAACCTGGTACTGAGTTGCTGAGGATAGAAGAAGGGGTTGATGCTATCGTTCCTTGAGGAGACCGAAGTCGATTCTTCGGCGATTTTACAGCAGATGACAGAAGGAAGGAAGATGATCTCGAACCAGATACTGAGGAGGAAGCAGACATTATCAACCGCTTACTCTGCTGACGTTGCTGGTTTTGGTATTGCTGATAGTGGACAATTACTTCGTTCGTCTGGTTTGTTGGGAGTAAGGTATGAATTAACGTCAGCTTATCAAGCGCATGCCTAACAAAGCCGTCAGCAAAACAAAATATTTTCCCCTCTTCGATGAAACAAAGATGTGCAATGAGTTCAAAAAATGATGATGGGATTTCCATGAGCTGAAGACGATAGTTAGTATGACTTTCATCTTGTAAGATCACCTCTGTTAGCGTTCTCTTCATCGGATGAGCCGTATTGTGGGCATGGTGTGGGCTCTTGATGCTACTGCCATATTCTTTGTTTCTATGAGGGGTCATAGCAGAAAAATCAGTGTTAATGGTGAGGCCTTTGCCTAGCGGACTGAATAGAAGGTTGTCGGAGGTGTTAGAGTTTGGGGTGAGCTGAGCTGAGCCAGGGCGGGGATAAAGATTTGTGTCAGAGGATATTGTAACCTTCTTTCCAGTTGAAATTATGTTCATGTCATTAGTGGAGGATTTAAGTGCTGAAGTTAGGATTGCTGGAGCTGTTTGTTGAGGTTTGATATGGAGAGTAGTGGTAGGATCAGGAATTTGGTTGGTCTTATTCGAGAAGACTAAGCCACTCAGAGGAGGCGGTAAATGATGTCTCAGAGCATTTTGCACATCCCATTCTTGTAGCGCAGCAACTGCTCCACCTATCACAGAAATGAGTTGTATCGCATCAAGTGTGTGAGAATCCTTACCTTTCGTCCTCGTCATTTCAGCTAGGCAAGAACAGAGGCAGTCCTGAATAAATGCCATCTCATCTCGATAGGAGTTGAATTGAAAAGTGATGTTTTTGTTGCTGTAAAATGAAGTCAATGTCCCCGTGATGTTATGAAAGTCAAATTCTTCTCTCAAAGAGGACAATTCTCGACTGGCTCTTCTTGCCGAGAGAGTTCCGCTTTCTTTGTTGGCATCCTGATAAAGGTTCTTCAGATTACGCAAAGTCTAGAAGGTATTTAGAAATAGAGAGAATGTCTGAAGTTGTTCATACCTTGACTACTCTGATCGCAGGAGGATAGAGATCTTGAATGGAAACACTAACACGAGTGGAATCTGGTAAATATCGAACAGGCAGTGGGCGAAGATGCCAATGATTAACAAGTTTGGAATAATTTGTTAAGAATTTAATCGAACAAACTCCAATCTCTTTCTGAAGCTGCAGGGTATAATAAAGTTGTGTTCTCTGATTATCTGAGTTTATCTCTTCTTCTTGTAATTTCTTCTGAATTTGAAACTCTTGCAATGTATTTAAGAAAAAGAGAATTGATTGATCAATCAATTCTGTCTCTTTTACAACAGCAAGTAACGACACAATGGCTTCTTCATCATAAAGAATCACAGGGATCATTTCACTTAAAAAGATAATAGCAGATTTAATTCCTTGAAACAATAATACAATCTGACGATTTGTCATAGACTTCCCTAAAAATAAATATTTACATAAAAATAAGAACTTTGACAAATATAGAACTAATTTTGAGGAGTATACATGTGTTAGAATAGGTTTGTAGAACACTAAACTTTGTAAAATCACACAAACTGTACAGGTTTCATCGAGAGGACCTGCCTCATAATAGATAGGATTCTCTGGGTGATATAAACAATTGAGTAAGAAGTGAAAAGGATAATTAATCAAGACTTTCCCCATCGCTCGTGATAAGAGAGCGTAGGATGGCAGCAGTAAGAGATCAGATCTGGTAATATCTTGGTTGTTTCCTAAAAAACATTGATCTTTGATGATTCGAAGGAGATAGACATACATGATCTCTCTAAGGTGATTAAGATCAGATTGTAAAAGCTCTTCATACAATAATTCGGGGTCGTAGAGCCTCCAATTCTTCTGCCTTGCTAAAAATATCATGACTAATAACAATCGATAAAGTTTCTTCTGACTCTGGGTGCTGGCATTGTTCCCCTGACTCTTCAATGAAGGGGTTGCTGTAGTGATTTGGTCAAACAAGGGAAGCAGATGACCAGGCAAATTTATGATAGACATGGCGTGGCGGCTGGACTCATAGCATGTCAGCTGTTGAAATATACACAACGCAGTGGTTGCAAGGGAGTCGTCATCATGAGTAAGAAAAGACATAATCTTCAATAGTAGTTTTGCTCCTCCTGCTGTAACTTCGTCCAAGGCACGATGATGGCCGTCGCAACTGAGTATGATGAGATAGCAATAACACGCTTTGCTTGTAATCGATAGCTGTTGTGACGTCTGAATGATTATTGATAATTCTTTCAGAATTCGATGGGAGCAGAGAAGGGGCGTCAAGTCATCAATCTTTCTCCCGTTTCTGATTTTCATAGTGGATAGAACCTGGCGATAATCAGTTCTTTCCACTCCTTTCGCAGCACTCCGAACGCACTGATAATTGTCACGAGCACGAAATACTCCAGCAGCATGTAAAGCAGCATTTCCAATGATATCTAAGGATGAAAGATATGCAATGGTTGGTGATAGGGTATCTTGGCTCTTCGCCTTCACAACCTTTACACCCACTCCTAAGATAGTACGAAGATAACGAAGATATTTAACAACAGAATCTATACATCCGGATTCAATAATATGATAAAGACTCTCCGCAACTTTTGCGATCTCGGCTAATACTTGCACAGCATATGACGCGAACTTATTATTCATTGTGCCGATGTAAGTGGACAGAAGAATACAACCCTTCGCACGAACAACATCTTCCCTGTTTGGATGGGCAAAGGCTTTAAGGTTATCTGAGACAAGAAAGCGAATGATATCGAGGCATAGGACAAGATACGTGGGGCCCACGTGGATCGGTCCTCTCATTCCTCCAGTTAGCTGTCGCGTCGATGCAGGATGCTGTTCATGCATTAATCGCCAATAATATCTTAACTCTGAACTTCGAGCATTAATCACTCGTAATCGTCGATAATAAACCTCTTTTTCAGTACCAAATCCTTTGAGGTGGGAGAAAGCGACGTGTGTTTGCTGTTCCTTCAATTTTCTCTTGCTGTAACGTGCTCTGTATGTATGTTGAATCAAGATCGCAGCAAGCTTTGCTTCAATTACCAACATATCTACAATGCGACCAGCAAAGTTATAATTGGATAATTCGAAAGAAAACTGTTCTTTACAGCTGTTGATGACGTAGAGAAGATTGAGTATCCCTCCTGACACCCCATTCCTAATAAGCTTCGATGCCGCCTTCCCCATCAACATCTCCAAATTCTTTTTTATATAGTCTACAGCTGCTGTATGACGATCCATGAGTTTCTTCAGCATTTGAATCGCGCGTTCTTTTCTTTCGATTGAGGAGACGCCGTTGAGATCGTAGAAGATGTAGACCAAGGCTTCTGCAGCTGACTCAACCAGAGTATCGTTCCAACTGCTCGTATCCCAGTCTTGCTCCATCGATATATTCAATCCTCCATCATCAAAATCAGTCACCTTGATTCGTTTGCGCAATAGTTGGCCAATCTTAGACTGCTTCTTCAACGCGATCGCTCTTTCCCTTTCATACAGCTGATCATCAGTAAACATGGCACGAAGCATTTCGCTACCTAAATGGTGGATATAAACTTCATGCATAAGCTTGGATTCCTTATCAGGTGGTGGAAACTTGACGCTTTCTCTATACTCGTTAGAACAATGTCCAAGATTTTGCGTTCTCTCCTGTATTGATTCTCCAAACTTATTCTCCCATGGTTCAGTATTTTCAATTTGAATCAGATTCTCTCTGATCCTTTCTGTATTAGCTTCCTTTTTGCTTGGAGACACAGCCTTCATATTTCCATCTTTTGTTGTTATTTTCATAGTAACGGCCGTAGTGCCGGAAAAAGTTATAGCGGGCTTACGGCATCTAGAAAAAGCGCTTTTTCGAAGTTGAACGAAACTTGAAACCTTGAGAGATTCAACTAATCAAAGTGAAAGAGAATTGACATCGGAATCAACATCCTTCCCAAATCAATCGAGACTCTTGATTCGAATTGTCTTTACCTGCCTTTTCATTTGTTTTCTCATCTTTGATTTGACTTCTTTTTGGTTGTCATCGAAGAAGTGGAATAGTTGCGAAGATCTGTATGTTGTGATTGTTGAATAAAATAGAAAGTGTATTGCAATCGATTTTCGATATGTATTAATATTATATTTGATAATATGAATTATAGTAGCAGCGATAGCAACAGCAATAAAAGCGATACCTTTATCCTCCATGCGGTTTCACTTCATTCCCATGCTTCTGCCGATCATCATGACGAAGATTACACATTGATGCTCGAATCATCTGTTGAAAAGGATGATACTTGTGTCTTCTATCCTCCTCAATCCTTCGAGCTCGTTGAGACTTTGATCAATGAGCTCGATAAGAGAAATCGCATGGACTCCATCTCCTCACAGGAGATGGTTTCCCGATATTCATACATTGATACTTCCTTTGATGATCTTGCGATGGCTGTTGAGGCTAATTCCCCTGATATAATCGATGGCAAGCCCTTCGGCTTTGAGACAGTGTTTCCTCCTTCCCCATGTAAATTTCGCCTCAGGTGGACCGAAGAGATGGTAATTTCTCCCCTCTCATAAGAATTGCGCTTTAACTTGTGATAGGATAAGCTTCTTCTGGAAGCGGTGAGGTTATATTCTGAGATGGGTATTGGGATGTGGAAGCGAGTTGCCGAATATGTTCAGAAACATCTCAAAGATCCATTATGCGATGAAGGTGGAAATGTTTTGACCACGAAAATCACAAATCATCAATGTGGTGAAAGGTATAAGCATCATTTAGATCCCTCGATCAAACAGAGGAGGAATGGTCCATGGACCACTGAGGAGGTAAAATAACAACACTACTGCACGAATCAGACCAATAACTTCGATGATGTTTCAGATTGAAAGGCTCCGAGAACTGGTGAATAAATATCAAACAATTGCAACAGGTTACACTCAGAGCGGACGCACGAAGTCTCATATTAATTGGATGAAGATATCGAATGAGCTTAATCGCAATTACCGCGACTGTCAACACAAATGGGCTACCGTGTCTAAGGCCTCTTTGAAAGCAGGTACTTTTACAAAAGAAGAGGAGGAGTACATTGTACGGCGGGTTGACGAGCTAGGAAGTAGAGAGCCTGGCATCTGGAATACCCTTGAGATTGAGATGGGAAGGAAGGCTCGATCGATCCAAGACAAATACAACCGCCTGACAAGGAAAAGAAAGTCTCTCATTGAAGAAGATTTACAAATCATTTAATTCAAAAAATTGATCTTTTCCTTTCCGCCACGATTAAGCTTCGCCCAAGTCTTCCTCCTACCCATTCCAGTGCTTTATTATCATTTATCAAAGCAATTCAAACATTGCTTCTCATAGAAACGAACACAACTATGTGACGCAGCACCAATTGTTATCATAAAATTACTTTTTCTTTTTTCCCTCTTTGTAAAGAATCGTTACCCAAGTCTTCTTTTCTTCTGTCCTTATAGAAGACATCGGATTCCTTGACATTGTTGTCAGAGAGTAGTCAAGAAAAGCATTATAAATACGAATCCAATAAACAATATAAACAATTCAAAATATATAAATGTGTGGAACTAGTAATGGCTTCTCCCTTTAACCTTCTTCCCTCTTTTCAGTGGTGCATCGGATGACGACGGCTCTGACTGTGTCCGCTGTTCTCCGTATGATTGATGATGGTATGCTTGGTCCTTCTCATGAATATTAGGAAGAGAGGAAGAGTTATTATGATTCATCACAGAGTGACTGACGAGGGCGGCTCTCTTCGAACTACAAAGCTTCATCAAATCAGTCGAGATGAAAGTATGAATATTTACCTTAGTTCTAACTCCCTCTGCATCGATTCGCGAAGTTTGACAATCAAATCTTCATTCTGAGATGATAGCTCTTCCACCTAAATGAAATAATCATCGTGACTATCGTGCATGAGTTCTCACTCACCGCCTCCATAAGAGCCTGCTCTCGTTCTCTTAGTTTAATGTTCTCCGACTCGATCCCAGCGAGGGATTTGTCATGTGCTGCAATGGGTGAAGACTTTTGAGAGACCTTTTTAATCTTTTTTTTCGACTTCAAAAGTTCCGCGATTCGAGTTTCTTTCACCTGAGTGAGTCACATCAGAATGGAGCTGAAGGGTCAAAAAGTTGCTATTACCTCAATCTCAACTTCAGCATCCCGCAATCTTGCGTGTAACTTAGCAATCTAAGTTTAAAAAAAGTCAATAATCTTCATTTTAGACATTTTCTGTTGGCGGTCATCACCTCTCCCTTCAGTCGATCCATGTGATTGGCCATCATCATAGAGTGCTCAGTGAGCTTCACAATCTTTTCGTCCTTAACTTTCAATTCCCTCTTTAATAGTTTTAATTGACCTTCTAAAGTTGAAAGAACATCTTTTGCTTGATCTGCGATGTCCTCCTCTTCCTCTGCGAAAAGCCCAAGCTTATTGCCCATGAGACTATTGAGCTAAGCCACAAGTCGTGATGATACAAACACGTAGAGTAGCATAACATTATACTTACCTGTTGACTATGCTTTCCTCCAGATTTTTTCCCTTTTGACTTCTTCTTCCCGTATTTGTCAGGAAAGAGCTCCATTAACAGCGATTCAACCTTTTGCGCCTCATTAACCTGGTCCTCGTGCTCTTCTTCCTCCTTATGTCCTATAGAGGCTAAAGGTGATTGATGAGTAATTAATTTTGGATGAGGAGATTTATGTTTCTGGGTATGGTTGTGGTTTGAATCAAAGTTGGTGTTGTGAGTATTGTGAGTGTTGTCTTGAGTGAGTATATGAGTCAGCGGGCGCTCATGATACCCCAGCTTTTCCCCTAACTGCTGATGCTCTGCATTCTCTGTAAGAGGTTTGATTCCTTCGAGGCTTTGAGTAACTTTATTTACATCAATTGCATGTTCTTCATGATCATTATCATCCACTTGAATAGGACCAGGATTGATCTTCATTTCCATGATATATTTTTCAAGATCACCGCTCATCTCATCATCATCACCACCTAATTTTCCTTGGTTATGATTTAATCCTTGATTAGTTTGCAAGTGAGCTTCTTTTGATGTTTGAAATTCAAATGATTTGGAATTTTTCTTCATTGGGCTCAACTTATTTGATGCTCCCACAGAATCAATTTGTTCAAAATCATCCTCAGCATAAGAGTCATCATCTTTAGATGGAGATGACTGGATGTGAAGTTTCGAGGTCATTCCAATGGGGTTGATATTCTAGATTAATAAGGTAAGAAGTCAACCGTTTCTTTGTCTCGATATTAGGCGCTGCTCCCACCTTTCTCATAAATTTACCGATGCACTGTCCTTCCTTCATCATCTTAACCCTCACAACTCTTATCCTTCCAGGGATTATTTCCTCCTTTCCCTCTCGATCTCGTTTACTAAAGGATATGAATTACCTGGGAAGATCGATGCGGCCTCGAGCGACCGCTTCAATCTTCCTCAATATTTTTAGAACGTCCTCAGCACTGCGATCCGAAGTACCTCAATTAGATCTTTCTTTGAGTCTCAAAGAGGAAGAATATATTCAACGGTTTCAAACGTTCATAGATAATAGCCCTGATCCTTTCCACGCTGTTCATGAAGTGCGTCAGCGTCTCGAGAAGAATCAGTTCATACAGCTTACAGAGGATGAGTTGTGGAACCTTAATAAGCTAAAGAGAAACGGCAAGTATTATTTTATTCGAAATGGTTCATCGATTGTTGCATTTGTTGTTGGTGGAAAGTATGAGGTCGGAAATGGCTGGAAGATCTTAGGAGCTCACACAGACAGTCCAAACCTCAAAATCAAACCAAAATCCAAGAAATCTAACGCTCAAGGCAATATGAAGCAGCTAAATGTAGAGTGTTACGGTGGAGGTTTATGGCATACTTGGTTTGATCGTGACCTATCGATCTCAGGACGAGTTATCGTAGCACAGGGAAAAGATGAACAATCATCGTGCCGTCAGAGGTATGAGACTCGACTGGTCAAGATTCCTCATTCAGTACTTCGAATTCCAAACCTTTGCATTCATTTAAGATCGAACGAAGAGAGAGAAGCGTTTAAAGTCAACAAGGAGGATCATCTACAACCCATTCTCTGTGACGTCGTTCATGATACGCTCTCCACTTCTCCATCTAGCTCCCATGACACTAATGAAGTTTTTAATAATGATGTATCTTCATCGTGGAGGAAAGATCAAGAGATCTTGCTCTTACAGCTTTTATCTCAACACCTCAATGTTTCGGTAGAACAGATCGCAGACTTCGAGCTTTCTCTCTTCGACACTCAACCCTCGCAGAGAACCGGATTATTCAAGGAATTTATCTGTTCTTCCCGCGTTGATAACCTTGCTTCTTGTTATACTCTTCTAGAGTCTTTCCTTGATTATGATGCTGAGACTGACAAAGGCGTTACTGTCTTGGCACTCTTTGATCATGAAGAAGTTGGTTCAGATTCCACCGTTGGTGCTGGCTCTTCACTAATTCAAGATGTCATTTTGAGGTTAAATCAATTGTTGATGTTGAGGAAGGATGAGTTCCCTCGAAGTAAAACTGTTGCAGACGCTGTCTCAGAGGAAGAAATTCTGCAAATTTCTAAAGCAAAGTAAGTCGCCTCTCTGACTTTAGCGGGTTGATTCAGTGATAAGATGTCTTCTAGATCGTTTATACTCTCAGCAGATATGGCTCATGCTATCCATCCAAACTACGCTTCCAAACATGATAAATCTCATTCTCCGCTCATGAACCATGGACTTGTAATTAAGTCGAATGTTAATCAGAGATACTCGACGAATGGCCTGACAGGATTTCTCACGAGAGAGATTGCACGAGTTGCGAAAGTGCCAATTCAAGAGTTTTCAGTGCGTAACGACTGTCCTTGTGGATCGACTATTGGACCAATCCTCTCCACTAATACTGGCATTCGAGCGGTCGATGTAGGCATGCCTCAACTCTCGATGCATTCCATACGAGAGATGATGGGTTGCTCTGACCTCATCCGCTCTCATCAATTCTTCAAGACTTTCCTTGAGGAATTCCACGTCATTGACGAGAATGTTAAAACATAAGAGAGACCACGTGAGGAAGGAGAGGTGATTATTTGTTTCTGAATTTACAAAGTGAATGAGAAATAAATACATGATTAAATTAAAAATCCAATACAACAGGATTGAATGAATCAAAATCAAAAGAGATGGACTCGATCTGGATTGATCGTGCATCTCAACCACCATGACTCTGCTAATATAAACTCAGTGAATGAAATGATTCCATCACCATTCAAATCAGCTGCTTCAAACATTTTCAATAGCGTTATTTGTGATTCTTGTATCTGTTGCAGATATTGCGTTTTCATGCCTTCTGTATAGTCCAGATCATCTGCGGATAAGTCATTCTCTCGTATATATGCTTGAAACTTCTCTTCAATCGCTGCTTTCCTCTCTTGAGTTCGATTTCTAACGATTTCTTCAAGTTCAAACTTAGAGATACCTCCATCCCCGTCAAGATCACATTGCTGGAAGGTCTCTTTGATGGCTTCCATTTCCTCCGTGCTCAGAGAATTGAGAGCTTCATCTCGACGATCAATACATTTCACATCATACGAACTATCAGGTGTGAGATGCACAGCGTTAATTATCAACTGACCTCCAAGGCGAACAGATGAAGTGAAAGGTATAGGTGTTGGTTTGAGTGCTGAATCTCTTGGGATTAGTTCTATGGGATCGATCCATAGCTCCTGCATCGTACCGATAAATCCCAGTGCATTTTTCACCTCAAAGGGCCATAGAGCACAATATCTCTTAATTAATACAGCTGGATTCGGGACCGAGACAATACCAATCCTCCCCTCGAAGTAAAGTGTGATGGTGAAGTGGGTATGATCCACGAAATCGTCAGGTACGACTATTTCCTTGTATCGCTGCATTATCTTCATGATTTCAATGTTTTCAGAAAATATTTCTTCAATCATTAATTCTTTATGAGAAGATACTCCATTGGAGTTTGAAGTCGCTGTTTTGGAGATTGGGAGAGTGGATGATTGACTGGTGCTGCCTTTATCAATGAAGTTAATCGCATAAGAGGGATCAATCTTACTCGTGATATAACCGTTATATAATATCGATGAAGTATCTCCAATCATCTCATATAACAATCTAAGAAATTTCTTTCGTGCTTCTTTCTTCTTCTGATGATTATTTTCGAAGGAAAGTTGACTGACACTGTCAGACTCGTTGTGATGATCGTTGATCCAAAGATTCACATCAAATTCCACCAATGATAACCAATCCATGCCTGGAGCATTTTTGATAGAAATAACTTCAACCAAATTAGGATCAATACCGATTGCATGTGCAATATCCTGACAAAACATTTCGATGAATTTATGACGTTCCTTCGATGCTGGAGGAACTGATGTAGCATCAAAATCTAATCTAACTGTTGGCCAGCCTTTTCCTGATACCTTGACATAATGTCCACGATCCTTACCCGTTGTTCGGAATGCTTTTGGGAGATCATTCACTCCACGTGTGTAATCCTTCTCTTGGTGATCGTCATGCTCTTCACCACTTTCATCATGGGAAGTATATTGAGAAATCATTCTATCTCGTAAATTTGCAACGGAGATTACATTTTCAAGAGTTGCAATCCATTGTTGCATGATTTCACTTGAGTCAGCATTGAGTGAGATGGAGTTCGAATCAGCGAAGTTAATAGCGAATGCTGTGGCGCTTGAGATCTTCACAGTCGCTCCAACCAACGCCATGATAGCCCGAGGAGCTTTTTCATCAGGCGCATGATAGTATTCCAACTGATAATTTTCCTTTGGGCCAAGATCTAAATTAATACAAAAGTATCTCTTTTGCCACTTTCCTTTGCTGAAAGCACTCGTTTGGGAAGCTTTCTTTTGCAAATACCCTCCACACTTTTGCTTTGCACTATCCCATAAATGAAGGTTATGTTCTGCGACAGTTGGCAGATTTTTACTCATTTTACTTCCTATCAAAGAAAGGCACAAAAAATCAATCTTATAACTGCCATTGGTAGTTTTGGAAAAATCTTTTTTCTCAAAACTCGATTTATGTTATGGAGGAAGTTCCTTCCCCTTTATTAAACATTCCTCCCTTTGATCCGATAACCTAGCAAGAATGTTCAATCCAAATCAACTACGACTGTTGCAAAATGTTGTCAAGGAACTTTCGTTTCATGGAAAGAAGTTAGTGTGGTGGGGTGTGCCTGCTGCTGCCGCTGGTAAGGAGATTCCACCCTTAGATTGTGATTCACTCATTTCCTTGCTTCGTAAAGGAGTTTGGTTGGCTTATCCTGCATTAACTCCAGACTTTAAAAAAAGCGTAGGCCTATAGATTTTTCTAATTTCAAGTACACTCTATTCCCCTCTTATCCCCTTGACTTTTCTCCCTAAAACTCCTCATGGCGCTGACTTGCTCTGAATTTTGCATAATACTCACGAATATCATCGACTCGTTCCCCCTTGATCATACGTGGGGGAGCTCCTTGTGTTACCGTACTATCAATAGTTAAGCCCTACAGACAAAGGATCAACAAAGCTTGATAAGCGAACAACTTAATACCTGTCCCGACCAGCGACTGCCTAATGAAGCGAGAAAAAAAAAACAGAAAATCAAACAGAGAAAGAAATATCAAAATTAGTCGATTGCAATACCTTTATCCTCTATAATACCTTCTCTCCAGTGTGGAGGCACATTCGCAATCACATCCTACCAAGAAGAAAGTTATAAGAGTGCGCTTCAGACAGATCAGGTTACCTCAATAGAGTAGTTCCAGATCGATCGATCGACAGGTCTGTAATGTACAAAGATTCCGGCATAATACTTTCCGTTGAGGAGCTGTCGTCGCCCGTGTAAACAAGAAGCACTCTCGTAGAATAACATCTAGATGAATGAACAAACCAACTATAAGAAAGATTTAGAGCCTCACCTGGCCTGGTTCAAGGTTAACAGCATGCATAACACCGTCATGATCTTCGATTTCGATTGGCCAAGGCTTGTTGTCGTCATAGTATTCGTGACCAACATGTATAATTGCTGAGATGACATGGGTGTGAATCTTATCGTAATGCATAACTAAAGACGAAGCATTTTGATATAACCGAATGCCATAAGCGCTGGTAGGCTCCAACTCCATCCCTGCCCATGCTTCATGAAGAGGTTTCAGTTCTTGTAGGATTTGCCTTTCTAGGCCGAATAGATCAACAAACTTCGAAGGGTTTGGAGTATAAACTGCATCGATCTTTGGCTCAAAGCGAATCTTGTCCCAATTGAGCAAGGCCTTATCTAAGGCTGCCTTTAACTTTGCATGGATAGCTGGGGGAGTTTGAATCAGTTCGAAGCCTCTTTCTGTAAAACGAGGAACTAATCGTGACTGAGTAAATTGCATAAAGTTTTCCCATCGCTCGTTCGCTCCAGGAATTAGAAGAAGTTCTTCTTCTCTCACTCTCATCGCCTCTCGCCAAGTTTCCCTCTCTGGGTGCCAACTCGGAGGCCAAGTATTACCGGCTTCATACCAAAGCTGAACTCTCTCTTGCTCTGAAGGTCGAGCGAGGATGGGGAAGATATAAAAGCACAACAGAAATACAAGAGCGAAAGTATTCATTTCCACTGAAACTGTTAGGGAAGTGAAGAATTTACTACTATCCTATCGTATCCTAGGAAGTCTGTCGGTAGTCGGTACAGTTACCGGTATAAAGCAGAAAGAGATTATTTTTTAATTTTACTTTACTTCACCTCAAAGGACATAGAAGATATTTTCATGTTCTCTACTTCCATGTATAGATATTCTGCTAATTCTGGCTTTAGAGATAGCAATTTACTGAGAATTCTTCCTTCTAAAATAACATTAGATCCCATTTTTCGGTTGACTTGACTGTGGGTGGGATTATTTTGTTGTCTTTCAACCGCTCTGGCTTTCAAGTTCGTCGAGAAATGAGTAATCAAAATTGAATTCGTTCTCCGATGTGCAGAGGCGGTCTTTGGGACACTATTTAAGTTCAAAGACTTCTGAACTCCTTCTAACAAGGCATCCATCTTTCCCTCGCTCGATTCTGCGACTGACTTGACAACAGGAGTTTCCTTACTTTCTCCTGCTTCACTAACCACAGATTTAAGCATCTGAAATAAAATGAGTAAAGCAATAAAGACAAAATAAAAGGAAATCACTGACCAGAACACCGGATTTCTCTGTATTATCAACAACAAAAGTCGCGTAGTCAATAAAGTTATCTTTCACCCAGTTACTCAGAAGAAGATCTGAAAATGCCCCCGAACCAAACACATTTAACGAGCCAGCGAAATGGGAGAGTGTATTTGAACGATTATTACTGATCATTCGCATTGTCTTTTCGCTATCGTTCACTGCTTTCCACATAAACAACAAGATAGCTTTCACCTTCGTACATAGATGCTGTGAGAATCGTTTAATACATATCTACTATTACCGTACCTTACTTGCTGGTGTTATTCGAGCATCAACATCACGGTATGCAAGGAAAGCCATATAGATGATAGCTCTGCAAAACATATCAAAACTCATACCGACCTCACTCTTTGTCTCGAGGTTTAGAGGAACAATATTTAGAAAGATTTCGCCCACTTGAATCGCTGTTAACAATGAAGTAGACTTCAAATTGAAGTCATGACAAAACTAAAATCCAAAATAATTTATATTTATTGAGGGGATTTGTTGGAAATTTACCTGGACATACTCTTTGTATCCAATTAGATCCTTTTGATGCTTTGCTTGCTCTTTCATCAGTTGCACTGTCATAGCCTTCGTTGCCGCTAAAGCTGTAATATCACGATTAGTTGATGCTCTGAGATCGCGTTGTCGCATCTTCTCAGCGGTTAATGCATGATTTCTCCGCTTTGTAGCGATATCTAGATAATAATCGAAAATCTTTTGCAAACATTTCCCGTAAATTTCTCGTACTATCTTATTCGCCTACAAGAACGAAATAAAAATTATTCACAAATATTCAATCAGATCATATCCTACCTCTGCATGATCTAAGTCATAGAGATCGGTAGCAGGAACGCGTCGATTAGAAAGGAGTAAGATATTCTCCAACAGTAACCGCTTTACCGCTAACTCAGGCGCATCCTTTGAATAAACCTAAAAGACAATAAAGCACGTTTACACTAAATATGAATGTCAGAGACCTTTTGAGCAAGGATATCAAGCAGCTGTAAAAAATCCGCAAAACTTAGAGTGATGGAAGAATTGAACTCAGAGTTGTTCGACTTCATTCGAGCCTGTCACAAACGGAAATATTATTAGAATAAATGAAAAAGGCATCGACTAACTAATTTCGAGACTTCTAATTCAATCGCTGTGGGGTTTATTTTGCGAGAGAGGATTTGACTATCTTTACAAAATCGTAAAAAATGTGCTGGGCGCATATTCTCAGGTTGAGTTGGGTCACCATGAAGGGAATAGAAAGTAAAAATCCTCCATAGTTCTTGTTCAATCATGGGAAGTGACATTATTTATTATTTAGAAAAGATTAACTGTTCTGGGGGTGGGGTATAATAGAAATAACGGTTAAAAATGAATTGTTTGAATCTCCTCATAGCTCTGATTCTTGTCCAGTCAGGTATCATTCTGTATCTACTAAATAAGGTTTATGAAAAAAATTCAAACATTCTCAATTTAACACGAGATACATCGACAGTAGCAAAGAAAGATGATGTACCGAAATTAAATTGTTCGACGGAAGACGAACCAGCTAAAAAGCCACCTGGAGGTGTTGCAGTAACTTTAATGTTACACGCCCCGTTGTGGTATCAAAGACGATATACAATGATGATTCAGAATATCGCTGAGAATATTCCTGATGATTGGCTTATTCAAATCTTCTACACTGCGACAGGCGGATCCTTAAAAGGTATTGAGGCCAATCCTGGCATCAAACCATTTTTAGAGAAAGGAAAGGCTATCCTCACTACAATCCCAGACTTTGTACTTAAAAAGAAGAAAAAGCGTTTCGAGTTAATGACAGAACTTTGGTTGTGGGAAAATGTACTTGCTGAAAAGGTGTTAATCTTTGGTGGAGGATCTGTCATCTGCAGCAATTCTCCAAATAAGCTCGAGAGTTTTCTTCATTTTGACTATATTGGACCGCCATGGAATGCCTTCAAAGGTCTGGGTGGTGATGGGAGCATCTCATTGCGATCACGGTCGTTAATGACTGCAACCATCCAATATGAATATAGCAAATATGGAACAGATAAACAGAAGATAGAAGATGGTTATAAACGATGGGGTCAAGAAGACCACTTTTTTGTCTCTCGCTTACAAGAAATGTCAAAGAAAGGTTTGCTGATCAACATCAATGATCAGACCCAGAACCAGAACCGAAACAACAAAAAGAAAGATAATGAAGTTGTGCGTCGGGTATTTATTGCGAATAAGAATGATTCTATGAAGTTTGCCGCAATAGATGGTTTTTACAATTATGAAGTGTTCGCTGTATCTGGTATATTAGCTGCGGTTCCGTTCAAAGATCGGGACAAGTTTATTCAGCACTGCCCTGAGATAAAGATGTTTTATCCATCTTTGCATGATCCAAACTGCTTCGGGGCAAGTCCAGATAGCGAAAAGTGCGCCGCATCAATTTGTGCGTTGAAGCCAAAGACTGAGCGTAGAGGCGGCTGTTGAAATATTATTTGAGTCGAATTATTGAGACAGTTGGAGTCGCTTAAGTATTGTCTACTTGATTGAATGACTCATACGCCGCCTCAGCTCTTTGCCAAATCAAATCATACTTAAGAAACCGCTGGCGCTCTCGAACTTCTTCAAAATCAGAGAAGATTGTTTTGAGTAACTCTTGATTGATGTAATCGTCTTGTTTCATTACCATAGGACTACCATCATCGTTAGAGGGTTGGAGTCGGTCTAGACTCTTGGTATAATTGATAAATAATTGAGTATTGAAATTCTTTAATCGAGGAATTTTCGCTTTTTTATAATAATATTGGTCTGATGATTCGCTCACCTTGCTCATCTTCTTCAACCTCTCTTCACGGATCATTCGCTTCTGATCATACTGAGAATAATCAAAATAATTATAAACATCCTCATCAAACATCATTTTCTTTGAAAAGTGCTTTTGCTGCTTAAAGATTTTCATTTTTTTCTCATAGATCTCAAGACGAATAAAATGCTCGAGATCCGAATATTTTTCCATTGATTGATCTGACCGCTTCTTTCGATGATACTCGTGATTTATCACCTGTTGGATAGGAAGTACTTTCCTCTTATCGAGGCGAGAAATAATCGTCGGTATCTGCTTCATTGTGTTCATCACAGATCCCTGGTTGGAAATATTGCCTCCGAGAAAGAAACCCTGATAAATATTGTCAAACTCAGAGAATTGAAAATCATGTTCATGTTCTCGTTCCTTAACCCTCTCCTCTTGACGATCCTTGCGTGACGCGGATTCACCGTGAAGGTTCCTCATCTTCGAACCAAATGATTTCAATTTGTCAATAACATCATCATGCTTAACCTCATTTTGATTCACTTTTTCTGATTGTTGGAGATCTTCCATCCCATCGAAATCTTCTCCAATAGTCATGCCAAATTCTATAGAACCTTTGCCGTGTTTTATACCATTGACATAGTATCCACGATGACATCCTACCCCTTTATATTTTGAGATCCCTCGTCCGTGGCGAAGATGGTCCTGCCAATAACCATCATAACTATCGCCTGAACGATTTGAGACAAATGTGCCAAATCCATGCAATTCACCCTCGTTAAATTGTCCCATATAAACATCCTCTGATGCGGTTTGGTGAAAATTGTTCTTTCCATGAAGTCTACCATCCTTAAAAGTCCCTGACATCATCTCATTAAAAGCGGATTGATACTCTCCCTGGCCTGTTATTTCACCATTCATCATATGCCCACGATAGTATCCGCCATCGCTAAAAAATATCTCCACCAACCCGTGCGGCTCACCGTCCATGTAAGGATTCTTAAAACTTGTCGAAGATAGGGAAGATTGTGTCTTTACATCAAAATTTCCAATTATGGTAGTCCCATCAGCAAAATCAAGTCGTCCATGGCCCCGTCGAAAGTTATTTTCGAAACTCCCAGAATAAACTCCACTGTCGCTAATCTGTATTCCAAACCCGTTTTTCATTCCATGCTCATACTCACCATAATAGACTCCAAACTCGTCGTGGGCTATAGAGGTATTTTTGCGATCAAGATGGCGGTATAAACCAATTCCTGCCGGTACTCTCATTATTCGAACTCCTAACATATTCACCTCTAATCCGGTATAGTTAGGTAAAGTTGGGTTCTTGCCGTCTGGCACTTCTCCTCTACCAACCCATGGTGGTAAAGGAGGATCCCGCCTGTTATACGCAACAGCAAGTTTGATTCCTTGCCAATTTCTCTTTTGAATCAGAGCGTCTTCGATCTCCTGAACGTCATCGGTTCCAGACAACTCCAATAGCCACGTGGAAGTAGAAGTGTTCGAATCAGTGTCAATCATAGTAAGCTTCACTCCCATGCTTTTTCTCCACGAAACATGTTCCTTTAATTGGGTATTAACTTCATCTAACCCTGCCTCCGCTAGAGCAAGGTCTTCACCATATTTGCTGAACAGTCTTTCTCTTTCAATGCGAGCTTCTGACTCGGACTTTAAATTTCCATTTTCATCATAGAAGTTGAGTTTTGGTATCTTTTTCATATTTGCTTCAACTTCCGCTATCAGATCATTATATCGTTGGATAGAATCAAAAAATCTTTGGGATGCAGGATCCTCTTCGACGATCGCGTACACTACCCACTCCCGCAACGTGGCGACATCGAGATCAGTCGACTCATCGACACAACGTAACGGCACAAACTTCAGTAAAACTTCAGTTTGTCCCCCATATCGCGGATCTAATCGAATATCTTCCGGATCCCGAAGAAGCTCAGCTTCAATCAATTCTCCACCTCTCCTTCGAGATATACGAGTACTCTTCGCGGACATCTTTTGCTTCATCGCTTGATTCTTTTCTGAAAGCTCTTTTTGTGATCTGGCCTTTGCCAACATGATTTGTGGATGGAGAATTCAAAAATGAATAATTTCAGAAGATGTGAATGAAAATATAATAATTTTTGAACGAAAACGTTACAAACGTGCACAATTACGTGCATGAAATTTCAAGCGACCGAGCTGTAAGATGAATTTAGAGAAAAGCTGCTCACTTGTTGTCATTGGTGATGGTTCCGTCGGAAAATCGACTATAATCAACGCATTTCGCACAGACGGCTTTCAGCCGATCTATAAGCAAACAATCGGAGTTGATTTTTATGAAAAACAGTTAATTGTGAGAAATCAAGAGAGAATCTCGTTACGAGTGTGGGACATAGGTGGTCAAAGTATATCAAGCAAAAATCTCAGCTCCTATGTTCAGCATGCAGATGGGGCCTTGTTGGTGTACGATATTACGAATCATGACTCCTTCACGAACCTTCAAGATTGGCTTGTCAAACTCCATCAGTACAACTCTACCAAATTTATTTATCTGATTGGAAATAAAATTGATTTACTTTCTATTCGACAAGTGAGGGAAGAAGATCATGATAATTTTGTACGAGAGAATAACTTCAAGGATTCCTGTTACTGCTCCGCGAAGACTGGGGAAAATGTTTTGAAGATGTTTTACAAATTTGCCAGTGAGGTTGTGGGTATTCAACTCTCACAATATGAACTTGCTTTTTATGATAAGGTGCTGAAGGCATATATTGCTCCAACCAATGCCAATGACGAGGTCCGAAATGCATGGGCGGATGAGATTGAAAGAGAAGATATGGAGCTGGAGAGGAGGAAAAATCAAGGAAAGAATGGTGGGTGCGGTTGCGTTCTGAGCTAAAAGAAAAATTAAATTTATAATAAAAACACAAAATACATCAATACTCTCGACATTTTTATGAGAAATGAGTTGACGACGAAGTCACTGTTCATTAGAAATGATTTGAAATATTCATTCATTCTATCTGTATCTGTTTTCGTCATTCAGAGTCACAAACTTTTAAATCCTTGATTGCAATCCAGGTACTGGTAATAAAGGAACAAAAGGTTCGATCACATCAGGTTCAGTAGCTATCTCCATGTATTCAAACTTAGATATTCTTTTGTAATCGATAGCGAAGTTAGGGTCGTTAGGGCGAATTGCTTTTGCTGTCTCAAAGTCATCCCCCGCCTTAACGTACTCACCTAATGCCTACACGAAAATATGAGCTGTTTGAAACCAATGACGAATTTAATACCTTATAACTCCAAGCCCGTCGAAAGAGACAATAAGGATCATTCGGTCTAAGCAATAATGCAGATGAAAAACCATCAATCGACTCCTGGTAATTGCGTAGAGATTGCATAGCCTTTGCTTTTGCGAAGGTTACAATGAAACGGTGGTGAGTTGTGTCAACCCAATGAGTGCGAAAACAAGCATCAAAGCTGCCCTTAGCGGCTTCAAATTTTGCGGAAAATAATTGAGTTTGGCCGAGAAAGAAATGTAAGCATCCAGCCGAGAGATCATCTGGAATATATTTCAGCATCGAGAAATCCAGGCAATAATCAATAACCTTTTCCGCTTCCTCGTAACTTTTCAGCATGTATAGACAAAGACCCATATGGTAATGAAGAATCCATTCAGTTCTCTTACAGTAAAGAAGATCTTGCTCACTACGTTGTTGAAGACGGTTTGGTGAGGAGGATTTGCAATCCTCTTGATAGACTTTAAGCTTTTCATGATAAAGACTGCTGTTGAAAGCTTGGGCTTGCTGGAGAGTCTTGAAAGCATCGTTGTAGTGGGAAATGTCTATTAGGCAGAATGCGCAGAAAGATAATACTCGAATTTTCCCAATCTGCTCATAATGAGAGTAAAGTAACAGAAATTATGATATTTGCAGCTTCTTACCCGATCTTGAGGATCCAAATGATCGAAAGCGAGTTGAAAGTCCTTCAGGGCTCCATCGTAATCCTTCAGCAACCTTCGAACAACACCTCTAGATAGCGACAAAGAACAATAGTCTTGAAACCCTTTTAATTCTGCAGAGTTGAAATCCATCAAAGCCTATGGACCCATTTTTACCTAATTACAAATACCAAACGATACATCATACCTGCTCGTAGTTCCCTAACTTTAAGTGACAATCACCGCGAAGAAAGAAGTTTGCCGGTTGGGATGGATTGATTGCAATTGCTTTTCCCAAGTCCATAAGAGATAACTTATGCGCTACAAGAAATTACGATTTCATTGTGGTCGAAATTAAGCTCACCTTGAACTTCATGGAGCAGTGTACCCCTCATTTCATAAATTCGATGAATCGGCACACTAATTGAACTTGCAGTAAAACTCTCCATTTCTTGGTTGCTGTATGAAATTATCTATGGTTCACACAAAATGACAAGGTTTATAGAATTAGGGAAAAAAGAACCTTCGTTAAATCCTCTATTGCATCTTTCTGACTCCCTCCTGCTCTCCGACAGAAAGCTAGATTATATAAGGCTTTATAATTGTCAGGAGATCGTTCTAAAACGGTCTCTAATATCTGTTTTGCATCTAAGTATCGCTGTAGGCGAATGTGACATGTAGCTGCGACCAAATAATAATCATCATCCTCGGGATAGTGACTTATCGCCTATTGAAGCTCATTGTATTGAATGGAGCCGAATATAAAGTGTTACCTTCATGACGTCTGATAAAGCGGCTTCTATGTTTGTTGGGTCGGCTTCGATCATAAGCTTCGCCTGCGCTCGCTTGTAGAGAGTATCGCCCAGTTGCTCCTCGACCTCCTTCTTAAAGGACGAGCTCATTGGTCCGGTATCTTGTCGCTGCAGCTGAGCAAATCCGAAATTGGATGGACCTTTAGTAAGATTTGGTAAAGAGTTGGTGCTTGAGGCATTGCTATCCCTTCTTTCAAGTGGATGGAGATGATTATGAGTAACATTGTCAGGCTCGATAGAGCGATGGACTAAACTGTTTTGTCGGTTAAAATTAAGCATAGAGCTGGATCGATTGAGCTTATTGTAGGTAGGGGTTGTAAGAGAGTCCACTGTAGGTTGGGTGGCATTAGATAATCTTGTTTCAAGAAGCTTGACAGCTTTATCAAAATCTATGAAAGAAACAAACACAATCAATTAATACAATATAAGAGCTCTCGTTTTACCATAAATTGCTTCAATTATTTTATTTCTCAGTCCAGTACGGAATCTAATGTCGCCTCTCTCTAAAGACAGATTCGGAAATGTTAATAAATATCATACAAATGCAGTTAGTTTACCAGTATAAAGAGCAGGCTGGTTTCCATCTAATATAATTGCATGGTTCAGTTGCTCCTCTGCTTTTTGATATTCATTGAGGACTTTGAATGCTCTACCGAGTAAAGCACGAGCCGGCACGTTATTCGCATCGAGCATCAAAACTTCATTTGCATCCTTAATCACTTCTTCATATTTTTGCATATCAAACAATGTAAGTGCACGTCTATAACGACATTTTAGCTTAAAGTCAGATGGTAGGGTGCCATTGTCATTGTTTATCGCGGCGGTATAATCTATGATCAAAATTACTCCCGTGCATTCAACTTTAGGAAGAATGTACCTGATAAAGCCTCTTCAAATTTACCAAAATCACCGTAAACTGTAGCTCGTGCGTAGTAATTAGTAGCGCTGGGTTCATAGCCTATCGCCAAATCCAGGTCCTCAAGAGCTAAAGACATCTTCTTCAAACGAGCTAAACAAAGCCCTCGATTGCAATAATGCTGGCCATTATCTGGCTCAATTCGAATATTAAAGGAATAATCGAAATAAGCTTCAGAGAACATTTCCATCATTTTATGACAGGCAGCTCGAAGATTGAACAAAGTAACAGAAGGATTATACGAAATTCCTTCATTAAAGCAATCTAAAGCTCCACGAATATCTCCATTATCGAAACAATTTTTCCCTTCTCGAAGCAATATTAACGCCTTTTGTGAATCTGTCATAAAATCTTTCACTTGAGATAATGCTTGAAGCAATGCAGGAGATGGTGCATTCTTATTGTTGTTTTTGGGACTCTTTAGCTCAAATAAAATTGATTTCGAGGCAATAATAGACTTAGGCTGTTTCACTTTCGATTTTCTCATTATTTTCTTGTTATTGTGTTGTTAAAAAGAAACGGTTTGACGTATATATTTTCCTTTTTTGTAAATTTGCGGTGCACTTCGCTTTGGAGGAAACTCACCCACGGCAAAGCGTTTTGCGTCAAAAACCATTATTTCAAGAACTTTTGATCGAGTCGATAATATCAAATAATTTCAATTGTGTTTAATTAATTGTCTAATTAAGAACATCTGACTCAAAGAAGAATTGAAATTCGTTGATTTTTGACCGAGTAATAATTAAAGGTTCATTGAAAAAGCAAGAAAGTTCGAACACCTATAACTTTATGTAGATTACTCTGTTTCACATGAAACAAGTTTTTTCTGAAAGAAAATTTAGAGTTATTTTCGAGTTAAAAAAGGATTTGGCGTAAAAAAAGGGTTTAGAGTAATTAACATCGATTGAGTGAACCACCGATGGATGGAGATAGAATCTATTCTCTTTCTTCATTTTCGTAATGAATTCCATGTATTCTTGCTTCAATTGGTCGTTCGGTTTGG
>VFQN01002139.1_pt1 | contig 31331 bp, 32 predicted proteins | sample 3512371 | NCBI WGS metagenome assembly VFQN01 (sample SAMN10412370, study PRJNA504923) | tailings metagenome | isolation source: Replicate 2 from Balatoc abandoned mine | place: Philippines: Itogon, Benguet | collected 2017-08-28 | reverse complement strand
ATGCACGGATCGATGCGGCGCTCGATCACCAGCTGGTTGGCCTGGCTGGCCTGCAACAGATTGGCGAAGTGGCTGCCCTGGATGCGCTTCTGGCGCATCCACACGAATCGCGCGTCCATGGTCAGGTTGAAGCCGGTGGTGCCTGCACAGAAAACCACCATGCCACCGCGCTTCACGACGAAGCACGAGACCGGGAATGTCTGCTCGCCGGGATGCTCGAACACGAAGTCGACGTCGTTGCCCTTGCCGGTGTGCTCCCATATGGCGGCGCCGAACTTTCGGCACTTCTTCATGTACTCGGCATAGCCCGCCTGGTCGTCGACGTCCGGGAGTTGACCCCAACAGTCGAAGTCGTTGCGGTTGATGACGCCGCGTGCACCCAGCGACATCACGAAATCCTTCTTCGACGGATCGGAGATCACGCCGATGGCGTTGGCGCCGGCCGTCGCGATCAGCTGGATGGCCATCGAGCCCAGGCCGCCCGCCGCGCCCCACACCAGCACATTGTGGCCGGGCCGCAGGATGTGCGGGCGATGGCCGAACAGCATGCGGTAGGCGGTGGCGAGGGTCAGCGTGTAGGAGGCGCTCTCCTCCCAGGTGAGATGCAACGGACGCTTCATGAGCTGGCGCGCCTGGACCTTGCAGAACTGGGCGAACGACCCGTCCGGCGTCTCGTAGCCCCAGATGCGCTGGCTGGTGGAGAACATCGGATCGCCGCCGTTGCACTCCTCGTCGTCGCCATCGTCCTGGTTACAGTGGATGACGACCTCGTCGCCGACCTTCCACCGCTTCACCTTGGCGCCGACGGCCCAGACGATTCCCGAGGCGTCGGAGCCCGCGATGTGGAACGGCTGCTTGTGCACGTCGAACGGCGAGATCGGCAGGCCGAGGCCCGCCCAGACGCCATTGTAGTTCACACCGGCTGCCATCACGAGAACCAGCACCTCGTCCTCGCCGATCGTGTGGGTCGGCACGACTTCGAGCTGCATGGACTGCTCGGGCGGACCGTGGCGGTCGCGCCGGATTACCCACGCATACATGTTCTTCGGCACGTGCCCGAGCGGCGGGATTTCACCGATCTCGTAAAGATCCTTCTTCGGCTGGTTGGCCGTGGGATGCTGGCGAGCCGCAAAAGCGACGACGGTCATGGCAAAGCCTCCTGCAATGCGGCAAAGCTATTGTTGCGTTCGCGAGATTGCAACGCACAAAATACTATTCCGAAAGAATGACGCAGGGGAAAAACAATAAAATTACGCCCGCCTCGCGGAAATCACAGATTGCGCCCTGCGCGGGAGTCGGGGCAGGCTTCTCCCAGGTAAACGATCGTTTACCTCAAAGGCCTGAGTTTAGGGAGAAAGCGCCATGAAGCTCATGTGGTTCCACCTGATGCCGTACACGGAGCTTCCCGACGACTTCAACCAGAAGCACCCGAGCGTCTGGGTCGACATCCATTCCTCGCTCTTCGACCCCAAGCGCGCGCACCACATGTACAACGACTTCATGGACGAGCTCGAATACGCCGCCGAGCTCGGCTACGATGCGGTCTGTGTGAACGAGCATCATTCCAACGGCTACGGCCTGATGCCCTCGCCCAACCTCATCGCCTCGTCGCTGGCCCGTCGCACCACCGACACCGCGCTCTGCGTCATGGGCAATTCGCTGGCGCTATACAATCCGCCGACACGCGTGGCCGAAGAGTTCGCGATGATCGACTGCATCTCGGGCGGCCGGCTGATCGCGGGCTTCCCGGTCGGCTCGCCGATGGACACCTGCTACGCCTACGGCCAGAACCCCAGCCTGCTGCGCGAGCGCTACTACGAGGCGCACGACCTGGTGAAGAAGGCGTGGACCGAAAAGGACACGTTTGCCTTCTCCGGGCGCTACAACCAGCAGCGCTACGTCAACATCTGGCCGCGGCCGATCCAGAACGACCCGCATCCGCCGATCTGGATCCCGGGCGGCGGCTCGGTCGAGACGTGGCGGTGGTGCGCGGAGATGGACTACGTCTACTGCTACCTCTCCTACTACGGCTACAAGGCCGGCCTTACGACGATGCAGGGTTTCTGGAACGAGATGGAGAAGCTCGGCAAGGACCGGAACCCCTATCGCGCCGGCTTCCTGCAGTTCGTGGGCGTTGCCGAAAGCCGCCAGCAGGCGCTCGATCTCTACACGGAGCCCGCCGAATACTTTTACGGCCGCTGCCTGCACGTCGATGCCCGCTTTGCGACCCCGCCCGGCTACACGACCGAGGCCACGCAGCGCGCCGGCATCGAGAGCATGGTCGCCAAGGCCGCCAACACGGCCAGCTATTCGAGCAAGCTCAGCCTCAAGGCCACCAACATGAAGGACATCGTCGATGGCGGCTACGTCATCGTCGGCTCGCCCGACGAGGTCGTGGAGCAAATCCGCCACGTCGCCAAGAGCCTCAACGTCGGCCATCTCATGCTGCTGCTGCAGTACGGCAACATGAGCAAGGACACGACCAAGTACAACACGCGCCTGTTCGCCGAGAAGGTGATGCCGAAGGTCAAGGACCTGTTCGGCGAGTGGGAGGACAGGTGGTGGCCCAAGCCGATGGCCAAGGGCCAGCGCGCCGCGGTTCCGGCCTTCCGCCCGCAGACCGTCGCCGCGGAGTAGAACCTTGTCCGAACCCAGGACCACGACGGTCGACGTCAACGGCCATCCCTGCCGCGTCTGGACCAAGGGCACGGGCCCAAAGCTGGGCTTTCTCGCGGGTCTCGGCGGTCTGCCGCGGTGGCTGCCCTTCCTCGACAGGCTGGCCGAGAGCCGGACCGTGATCGCACCCTCCCTGCCCGGTTACCCCGGCGCGACGGGTCACACCGAGCTCGACACGCATCTCGACTGGGTGCTGGCGGTCCGGCAGATCGTCGACAAGGCAGGCCTCGCCGGCGCCGATCTCGTGGGCGCATCGGTCGGCGGTGCCTTCGCGGCCGAAATGGCGGCGATCTTCCCCGGCCACGTCCGCAGGCTCGTCCTGATCGCGCCCTTCGGGCTGTGTGACGACAGGGAGCCGGCGGCCGATCCGTGGGCCCAGCGCAAGGACGTGCTGCCCGGCCTGATGTGCGCCGATCCGGCGAACTGGAACGACCTGGTGGCGGCACCTGAGGGGGCAAACTCCGTGGAATGGCCGATCGAGATGACAAGGGCGTCGGAAGCCGCCGCCCGGGCCTTCTGGCCACTCGGCAACACACGCCTGGAAAAGCGGCTGGGACTGATCGCGGCGCCGACCCTGATCCTCTGGGGCGAACGCGATTCGATCCTGCCGCCGAGTTATGCTGGCAAGTTTGCCGCGGGAATCGACAAGGGCGGCAACGGCGCGGTCCGGGTCGAATCCGTGGCCGAGGCCGGCCATCTGGCCTATCTCGACCAGCCGGATGCCGTCGCAAGGGCGGTATTGGCCCATTTTGCGTGAAAGACGGACGCCCTTGGAGGTTGCTTCGCCGGTTCGGATCGCTATTGTCCGGCGCGTTAGGGGTTTTGCGAGGTAAACGGCAATGACGATCCGTTCGATGAAGATGACCGCAGGCGCTTCCCTGTTCGCGGCGGTTCTGGCGATCGGCGCGAGCCTGCCCGAGCGGCAGGCGTCGGCCCAGGTGAGGCCTGTGCCGCGCGAAGGCGTGGCCTTCAACGACGTGGTCACCCAGCGCGTCAAGATCGAATCGGCCGACACCGAGAGCCGGACGGTGGCCTTCACCCTGCCGAACGGTCAGCTGCTCATCCTGCCGGTGGCCGACAGCGTCAAGAACCTGGATTCGATCGATGACGGATCGATGGCCAACATCACCTACTCCGAGGTAGTGACCATGCTGAACCTGCGCCAGAAGGGCCCGGGCTCACAGCTGGCTCGCAAGGACCAGATGAGCCAGAACCCGAACCAGACCGATGTCGAGGCGGGCCGCTTTACCCTCACGGTCGTCGGCGTTGACCTCACCAAGAACATGGTTTCCGTGATCGATGGCCGCGGCGGGCCGGTGCGCACTTATTCGGCCAACTCGATCGCCAAGCAGGACATGCTGAAGAAGATCAAGGTCGGCGACGTCGTGATCGGCATGACGACTCCGCTGATGATCACCGCCATCTCGCCGGCGCGCTGAAGCGCCTGCGCAGAACGTCGAACGGCCGGCATTCGCCGGCCGTTTTCTTTTGGGCTGTCAGCTGACGCCGACGTCTTCCCAGAAGCCGATCCAGCGATCGACCGGCATCATCTTCGCCTGCGGCGCTTCGTAGGACCAGGCGGCCCGGGGGCTGCGTGCCGTTCCTTCCACGACGTCGTAGAACTGAACGCCGTGCGGGCACTTCAGGTCACCGTCCGTCTTCGGCGCAATCCGGAGCAGGTCCATCCGCACCGAGTCTCGCGGAAAGTAGCAATAGCCGTCGACTTCGAGCGTGCGGTCGCTCTCGGCGATCACCCTGCCCTGCCAGACTGCCTTCATGGCGGCCTTCCCTTTCTCAATACTGGTCGCGGCGCCTCACCCAATCCATGGTGAAGGGCAGCGCCGCCTCGTCCCTGCCCTTCGAGGTCAGGTCCAGCAAGTGGTAAGCGCCGTTCAGCATGTCAACGCCGCGCGCGTAGGTCGAATAGGTATGATAGACGGCGCCGTCGTCGCCGCGGCGGAAGGCGCTGAAGCCCGGCATCTCGCCCGGCCCTACCTTCATCGTCGCGAAATTGTAATCCATCCCCGCCTCACCGGGCCGCGAACTCACCCCGTAGTCGAAGTTGAACTCGCATCCGCCCGATGACACCCAGCGGAAGCTCCAGCCCATGCGCCCGGCATAAGCGTCGAGCTTGACGAGCGGCGCCCGTGAAACGGCCACCAGCGTCGTGTCACGGTGCGCGAGATGCACGTCGATGCCGTTGAAGTTGTCGGCCCAGAACGAGCAGCTCTTGCAGGCCTCGTCCCAGTCCGGGCCGAACATCAGGTGATAGACGAGGAGCTGGCCGCGGCCGTCGAACAGGTCCGCGAGCGTCGCGCGGCCGTCGGGCGTCTCGAAGGAGTATTCCTTCTCGACCCTCTCCCAGGGCAGTTCACGGCGCTGGCGCGACAGCTCGTCCCGCAGCCGGGTGAACTCCTTCTCCTTCGCCAGGAAGTCGCGGCTGGCCGCCAGCCACTCCGCGTGGGACACGACGGGATGAGCGGTCATGCCGGCCTCCCGAGGAAGGCAACGAGCTTGTCGAAGCTGCCGGCCCAGCCCTCATCGTGGCAGGCGAAGTCATCGGCATCGGTGAACGGGCCATGCACGAGGATGAGCTCGGTGCGATCGCCGAGCGCGCGGAGCTCGACCCGCACGGTCGTCTCATGGCCGCGGGCCCGCGCGTGGTCGCCGTCGGCATGATGGGCCCAGGTGAAGACCAGCCGTTCGGGCCGAACGACCTCGAGATAGACGCCGGACGAGGCGAAGATTCCGCGCTCGTTGCGCCCGTCGATGCGCCAGGCACCGCCGCGCCTCGGATCGATCTCGCAAAGCGTGATCTCCACGCCCGGCGGGCACATCCAGCGCACGAATTGGTCGCGGTTCACCCACGCATCGAAGACCCTTTCGCGCGGAGCGTCGAAGATCCGGCTGATGTGCAGCGTGCTGTTATCGAGCCTTGCGTCGGGCATCTGACTTTCCTTTCGTCGGCTTGGGATCTGTTTCGGTACTCTTCAGGAACGCGTCGAGCCGGTGGAAGCTCGCCTCCCAGAACTTGCGGTAGTGGTCGATCCAGTCCGCCGCCGCCCGCAGCCCCTCGCCGCGCAGTTCGCAGCGGCGCCACTGCGCCTCGGTATGCCGTTCGATGAGCCCGGCCTCGGTCAGCACCTTGAGATGGCGCGACACCGCCGGCAGCGACATGTCGAAGGGCTCCGCCAGCTCACCGACGGTGGCGCCGCCGCTCGCGAGGCGCGCGAGGATGGCACGCCGCGTGGGATCCGCGAGGGCCGAGAAGGTCTGGGAGAGAGCATCCATATTTAACGTATATGTTAAATACGGAAGATCGTCAACCCGCGCGACCCGCGATTGCAGCGCGTGTCGGCGGCACCTATGAAAAGCGCCTCACACGGAGCTGGAGCGTATGGAAGCGATTTACCGCGTCGAAGGTGCCACGGCTGAAACGAGCACTTTCGCCGGCGGACCCTGGAGTCCGAAACTGCAGCACGGAGCGGCGCCTTCGTCGCTGATCTGCTGGGCCGTCGAGCACCTGCCGTCACCGGTGCCGATGCGCGTCGCACGCCTTACTGTCGACCTGATGCGGCCGGTGCCGGTGGCACCGCTCGCCATCGAGACCGAGATCGTCCGCGAGGGCCGCAAGATCCAGCTCGTGTCGGTGCGTCTCCTCGCCGACGGCGCCGAGGTCGTGCGGGCAAGCGCGCTGCGCATCCGCATCGATCCCCGGGAGATGCCGGCGATCGGCAACGGGCCGCCGGTCGAGCTTCCGATGCCGGAGGACTGCGCGCCGCCCGACTTCTTCGCGACCGAGACCCCGTTCCTCAAGGGCATCGACATGCGCACCGCGAAGGGCGGTTTCCGGATTCCCGGCCCCGCCGCCGTCTGGTATCGCGCGACGCGGCCCCTCGTCGAAGGTGCCTCGATTTCACCGCTGATGCGGGCGGTCATCGCCGCCGACTTCTGCAACGGCACCTCGTCGGTCTTCGACATGAACGACTGGACGTTCATCAACGCCGACCTGACGGTCAGCCTCGGCCGCGAGCCGGTCGGCGACTGGGTGCTGCTCGACGCCGAGACCTGGATCGGCCCGGACTCGGTCGGCATCGCCGCCGCACGGCTCGCCGACCACCAGGGCTACTTCGGCCGCGCCGTGCAGAGCATCATCTTCGAGAAGCGGTGAGGCTCAACCCCTTTTCCAGGTCGTACCCTTGGGCCCGTCTTCGAGGATCACGCCCTTTGCTTTCAAATCGTCGCGGATACGGTCGGACTCCTTGAAGTCTTTCGCCTTTCGTGCCGCCTGACGGGCCGCAATGGCGGCCTCGATGTCTGAATCGGACGGACCCGCGGCGGCCGCGCCGGCAGGCGCCCAGCGGAACCAGGCTTCCGGATCCTGCTGCAACAGGCCGAGCGCCGCCGCGCCCGCCTTCAGCTCCGACGGATCGCGCAACTGGTGCAGCGCGCTGATCGCGAGGGGCGTGTTGAGGTCATCCGAAAGCGCCTCCTCGACCGAAGCGGGAATGGGCTTCGCGCCGATCGCCTTGCCGCGCAGCAGCCCGTACCAGCGATCGAGCGTGCCCTTGGCCTGGGCAAGCCCCTCGGGCGTGAAGTCGAGCGGCTGGCGATACTGCGCCGACAGCAGCAGCAGACGGATCACCTCGCCCGGATACTGGTCGAGCAGCTCGTGCACGGTGAAGAAGTTGCCGAGCGACTTGCTCATCTTCTCGCCCGAGATGTTCAGGAAGCCGTTGTGCATCCAGTACTTCGCCATGATGGCGTGACCGAAGGCGCTGCGGCTCTGCGCGATCTCGTTCTCGTGGTGCGGGAAGATGAGATCGAGGCCGCCGGCATGGATGTCGAAGGTCTCGCCGAGCAGCGCGCCGCTCATGGCGGAGCATTCGATGTGCCAGCCGGGACGTCCGCGGCCCCATGGGCTCTGCCAACCCGCCTGCGCCTCGGCCGAAGGCTTCCACAGCACGAAGTCGGCCGGGTCCTTCTTGTAGGGTGCGACCTCGACCCGGGCGCCGGCGATCAGCTCGTCATGCGAGCGACGGGACAGGCGGCCATAGTCTTCCATGCTGGGAACGTCGAACAGGACATGGCCTTCGGCCTCATAGGCATGGCCGCGCGCGATCAACCGCTCGATCAGCGCGATCATCTCGCCCACATACCTGGTGGCGCGCGGCTCCACATCCGGCGGCAGCGCCCCGAGGCGGCTCATATCGCTCTGGTAGGCGGCGGCCGTCCGCTCCGTCAGCGTCTCGATCGGCTCCTCGTTCTCGGCGGCGCGCACCATGATCTTGTCGTCGATGTCCGTGATGTTGCGGACATAGGTGACGCGCGGATAGCGCCGCTTCAGCAGCCGGTAGAGAACGTCGAAGACGACCACCGGACGCGCGTTGCCGATATGGACGTAGTCGTAGACCGTCGGACCGCAGACATACAGGCGCACGTGCGACGGATCGAGCGGCACGAACGGCTCTTTCTCGCGCGACAGCGTGTTGTAAACGACGAGGGACATCGCCCCTTCTCCCGATTCAGAAACGCACGAAACCTGACGTGGGCCCGCTGGGCCTCAGGCCTCGATACATCGCGCCAGCCGCGCGCCGGGAAGAAAGAACTGCATCATGGGCACAATCTATACGACCGGTTCCTGCCGCGCAATTGAACGCCCGGGACAGGCCTTTTCAGGCCGTGGCCGGGCTGAGGTCGTTGGCGGGTCAAGCCGGCTCCGCTAGTCTCCTGTCAAACTGGAGGAAACAAACGCACATGCGCACCGAGGATCTCGAGTACCGCGCCGACGGGGTCCGCATGGTCGGACAGTATGTGGTGGATGACGGCAGGCCCGGCCGCCGCGCCGGGGTGCTGGTCTGCCACGAGGGGCCCGGCCTCACCGACCATACGAAGAAGATCGCCGCCCGGCTCGCGAGCCTTGGCTACGCCGCCTTTGCGATGGACTATCACGGCGACGGCCAGCCGCTCGCCGACCCCAGCCAGACGATGGCGCGGCTGCAGCCCTGGATGGCCGATCCGACGGGTATCCGCACCCGTGCGCTGGCGGCGCTCGACGTGCTGAAGGCGCAGAAGGAGGTCGACCCGGCGCGCCTTGCGGCCATCGGCTATTGCTTCGGCGGCACGACCGCGCTCGAGATCGCGCGCAGCGGGGCCGACGTGAAGGCGGTCGTGGGCTTCCATTCGGGCCTTGCCACTGCGCGACCGCAGGACGCCGTGAACATCAAGTCCAAAGTGCTGGTCTGCATCGGTGCCGACGATCCGATCATTCCGCCCGAGCAGCGCCTGGCCTTCGAGAAGGAAATGAAGTCGGCCAGCATCGACTGGCGCCTGCAGCTCTATGGAGGCGCCGGTCACAGCTTCACCAACCCCGCAGCGGATTCGCGGGGCATGAAGGGCTTCTTCTATCACGAGGCCACCGACCGCCGATCCTGGAACGCCATGATCGAGCTGTTTGGCGAGACGCTGCATTAGAACCGAAGAATCAACGGAGGAACCGGGATGAAACGTCGCCATTTGATCGTGGCGGGCGCCGCAGCGCTCGCCGCACCGTCGATCGGCCGCGCGCAGGGAAAGTACCCCGAGCGCACGATCCGCTTCGTCATTCCCTTTGCGCCGGGTGGCCCCACCGACATCATCGGCCGCATGGCCGCGGACAAGCTCACGGGGATCCTTGGCCAGCAGGTCATCGTCGACAACAAGGCGGGGGCGGCCGGCTCGATTGGGGCGGTCGACGTCAAGAACGCCAAGGCCGACGGCTACACGCTGCTTTGCGCGCCCTCCTCGACCCATGCCATCAATCCGACCGCCTTCGTGAAGCCGGCCTACGACGCGGTGAAAGACTTCACACCGATCGCGTCGATCTGCGTCAACCCGCTGGTTCTGGTGGCCCGGCCCGACATGCCCGACACGGTTATGGGTCTGGTCGAGCTGATGAAGAAGAATCCCGGAAAGTATTCCTACGGGTCCTCCGGCGCCGGCTCGATCATCAATCTCGCCGGCGAGTACTTCAAGCGCGAGGTCGGCGGCATGGACGTCGAGCACATCCCCTACAAGGGCTCGATGCCCGCGCTGCAGGACATGATGGGCGGGCAGACCGCCTGGATGTTCGAAACCTTCAGCACGACGCTGCAGCTCCACAAGGCCGGCAAGGTCCGCATCCTCGCCTATGCGTATTCGAAACGCGCACCGATTGCGGCGCAGATTCCGACCATGATCGAGGCGGGGGTGAAGGGCTACGAGGCCTACACCTTCAACCTGATCCTGGGACCAGCGAACGTGCCGAAGCCAGTCGTCGACGTGCTGGACCAGGCCTCGCGCCGGATGATGAAAGACCCCGCGACGATCAAGTTCCTGGAGGACATCGCCGCCGTCCCGACCACCGACACGTCTCCCGAGGTCACGGAGAAGTTCATCAAGGACGAGATCGCGAAATGGGCGCCGGTCATCCGCGAAGCCGGCGTCAGGATCGAGTAGGAGCCGGTTCTATCGGTAGCCGGCCGGCGGCGGCACGTTGCCCGGCGCCGGTGCAATCGGCGCCTGCTGCGGCATCTGGGCAGGCGTCGGCACGTTGGCCGCACCAGGGCCCGTTCCCACGCCCGATCCGGCCCCCTCGCTGGGCGAGGCCACACGGCCGGGGGCGTCGGCGCCGATATTGCTGATGTAATAGCCGGCCACGGCGTTCGAGTTGTCTCCGGCGGTTTTGGCCGGAACATCGATGATTCCGACCCGCGCACCACTCTTGTCGATCCGGTATCCTTCCGGATCGAGCTGGAAGCCTTCATTGTCGACGCGCAAGCCGCCAGGCTGGACGCGATAGGCAGGCGGTGGCGTCGTTTCGCTATACAGGGGCTGGGGCAGCGGATCGCAAGCCGCAAGCAGCGACACGCCGAACGTCGCGGCCATAAAACGTCTCGCAGCCATCGAGCCCCCTCATCGTGTGGTCGACTGCGGGCTGATGATGTTGCCGTAGCGGTCGAGCCGGTTTCCCTGGCCATCATAGCGGAAACCGTACTCGTCGCGGAAGGCCTCAACGCCGGCCGGCGGGGTCGGCTGGGGAGCCACCGGCGGGGTGGTGTAGGTGGTGGTCGAGACGGTCGTCGCCGGACCGTAATAAGTCGGGGCGGCCGGCGCGGTCGTATAATAGGTCGTCGTAGAATAGCCGGGCGCTGGCGCCGGGACCGGAGTTCCGTAAGCTTGGTCCTGATAGCGGCGGGCGTCGATCTCACGCCCCACGCATCGGTCGTACATAGACGTGCCCGGCGTGAGACCGTAGGACGAGCAGGCGTTGCGGGCGTCGGCGTCGAGGTTCGCAACCGTGTAACTCACGGGAACGCGCCCCTGGGCGCGCGCTGCGGCTTCTCGCGAGACGCAGCGGTTATAATTGTCGGTCCCGACGCGGAAACCGTAGTCCACGCAGGCCTGCTCGGAGCTGCTGACCCGATAAGGTGCGCTGGCCGTGCGGGTTTCGTAGTTTGTGCTGCTGCAGGCGGCGGCGGACAGGACGAGGGCTGTCGCCGCTAGAATCTTCGTGGCGGTCATGGATCCTCCAGGGAACTGGTCGCCACGAAACGTGGCCAGCCCCCCGGGGGTTGCAGGTTACCTGCGGGAGCTACGCAGCCTTCTTGACCAGCCCATCCCGTAGTTCGCGGCGCAGGATCTTGCCGACGTTGCTCTTGGGCAGTTCAGCCCGGAACTCGATGTACTTCGGCCGCTTATAGCCGGTCAGCTCCTGGTGGCAGTAGGCGTCGAGGGCTTCCTTGGTGAGCGAGGGGTCCTTTTTCACCACGAACAGCATCACCGCCTCGCCTGAATTCGCATCCGGCACACCGACGGCTGCACATTCGAGCACACCGGGATGGGCCGCGACCACGGCCTCCACCTCGTTGGGATAGACGTTGAAGCCGGAGACCAGGATCATGTCCTTCTTGCGATCCACGATCCGGGTGTAGCCGCGCTCGTCCATGATCCCGATGTCGCCGGACTTGAAGAAGCCGTCGGGGGTCATGACGCGGGCGGTCTCCTCGGGTTGCTGCCAATAGTCCCGCATGACCTGCGGGCCGCGGATCGCAATCTCACCCGCCTGCCCGATCGGCACGTCCCTGCCGCTGTCGTCGAGAATTCGGATCTCGACGTTCGGCAGCGGCAACCCGATGGTGCCCGTGTAGGTCTCGGAGTCGGTGGGATTGCAGGTGACCCCGGCAGAGGTCTCGCTCAGCCCGTAGCCCTCGCAGATCGGACAGCCGGTGATCGCCAGCCACTTCTTCGCGACGGCCTCCTGGACCGCCATGCCGCCGCCGTTGGAGATGACCAGCTCCGAGAAATCGAGCTTCGCGAAGTCCGGATTGTTGGCGAGCCCATTGAAGAGCGTGTTCACCGCGGGGAAGACGTTAATCCTGTGACTGGACAGATCCTTGATCGTGCCCGCGAGGTCGCGCGGGTTCGGGATCAGGACGTTCAGCGCGCCGGTCCGCAGTCCGAGCAGCCCGCAGGTCACGAAGGCGAACACGTGATAGAGCGGCAGGGCGCAGGCGATCGTGAGCTGACCGCTGATCTTGCGGCGATTGAGGCCGGGCTGCATCCAGGCTTCCGACGCCAGCAGGTTCGCGACCAGGGTGTGATGCAGCAGGGTCGCGCCCTTGGAAACACCGGTCGTGCCGCCCGTGTATTGCAGGACCGCGACATCGTCGGGAGCAAGCTGCGGCTTCGTCAGAGCCATGCTTCGCCCGGCGCTCAGCGCGTCGTTGAACCTCACGTGGCCCGGCAGCGACCAGGCCGGCACCATCTTGCGCATGGTGCGTACGACGAAGTTCACGATCAGGCCCTTGGGGAATCCCAGCAGGTCGCCCATCGAGGCGACCACGACATGCTTGACGGCCGTGTGCGCCACGACCCGCTGCAGAGTCGTCGCGAAATTCTCGAGGATGATGATGGCTTCGGCGCCGGAATCCCTCAGCTGATGCTCGAGCTCGCGGGCGGTGTAGAGCGGATTGACGTTGACCGCGATGAAGCCCGCCCGCAGCACCGCGGCAACGGCCACCGGATATTGCAGTATGTTCGGCATCATGATCGCGACGCGCGTGCCGCGCTTCAGGCCGCGGCCCTGCAGCCAGGCGCCGAGCGCCATGGACAGCGAATCGACCTCGCCGAAGGTGAGGGCCTTGTCCATGCAGACGTAGGCCGGCTTGTCGCGATGCCTGGAGAAGCTTTCCTCGAAGAGCGACACGACGCTGGGATAGGCCGACGGATCGATGTCCGCCGGCACGCCCGGCGGATAACTCTTGAGCCAGAACCGGTCCACGTCGTCTCTCCTGGATTCTCTCGAACGCCCATCGGGTGGCGTGCTCGCTCGCGTCGACCGCCACCCGGGGTTGCGCTCGCTCGCGCTACGACTTCTTTTCCACCGAAGTGCGGATCTCCTCGTAGGATTCCTTCATCCGCTCCTGAACGATCTTGAAGGCCTCTGTGCTCGACTTCTGCACCAGTTCGGCGATGTCCCGGGTGTTGGCGATCGCCGCTTCCATGGCCTTCTTGGCGAACTCGGCCTGCTTGGCCATCACGTCCTGCGGATTGCCGCCCGGCTTGTAGGACTGCGCCATCTCGGCCATGTCCTTCATGGCTGCCTCGAAGATTTCCTTCTGCTTGTTGGCGATACCGCTCGCGCCCTCGGCCATCGCCTGCCACGACTTGCTCATGGCCTCCAGGTTCTTCTGGTGGTGCTCCATGATCTTCGTCATGTCGAAGGGCGGCACCTTGAGCTGCTCGCCGAATTTCTTGAACATGTCGGTGAAGTTCTGCGCTGGATCGGCCATCCGAACCTCCTGTGGTTACAGATGCAGCTTCAACCCCTGTTCCAGCGCGTGCAAGGCCAATCCGGCCAGTCCCCCGACCATCGCGCCGTTGAAACGGATGAATTGCAGGTCGCGCCCGACCGTCAGCTCGATGCGGCCGATCAGCACATCGATGTCCCAGGACTTCACCTGATCGGCGATGAACCGGCCGACGCCGCTCTTCTGCCCCTGCACGAAATCGGAAAGGAGTCGCACCATGCCGCGGTTTATCTCGGCCCGGATTGCCGGGTCGCTTGCCAGCTGGCTGCCGACATCGACCAGCATCGCCTCAAGCTGCCGGCGAACCTGGCTGTCCTCGGCGCGCGCGTCCTGTTCGAGAAAGGACCGCACGCTCTCCCAGGCGCCCTCCGCCAGGGTCGCGACCTCCGGTCGGGCCAGCAGGTCGCGCTTCAGGCGCTCGGCGCGGCGGGCGAAGTCCTCGGAGGTGCGCAGCCGCTCGATGAAGTTTGCGACGAAGCCGTTGAACTCCTTTCGCAAGGGATGGTCGGCGTCTTCGCGCGCTTCCTTGATGAAGGCCGTGGTCGAAGCGACGATCTTGCGCAGAAGGTAGGCGTCGGCGCGGTAGAGATTGAATAGCGCCGGCAACTCCCGGCGGATCTTCTCGCGCAGCGCCGCCAGCGTCTCCTCGTCCGCCAGCACCTTCTCCAGCGCCACCAGCAGCTCGTCGAGGACGCGCTGATGCCGCCCCTTCTCGGTTACGGCGCTCAGCAGGCCCGCTGCCAGCGGCGCGAGTTCCACCCTCTCCAGTTCGGCCAAGGCGCGCTTGCCGAGGAACCCTTTCAGTCCCGACTGTTCCACCGCGGCCAGCGCCTGCGGCACCAGCCGCACCATGAAGCCGGCCAGCGCGGCGCTGCGCGCGTGGTCGCCCAGCCACTCCGCGACGAGGGCGGCGAAGTCGACCTCGCGCAGGCGCGCTTCGACCGGCTCGGGCGCCAGGAAGTTCGTCTCGATGAACTCGCCGAGATTCTCGGCAATGCGGTGATGATTGCGCGGCACGATCGCGGTGTGCGGGATCGGCAGCCCCAGCGGCCGGCGGAACAGCGCGACGACCGCATACCAGTCGGCCAGCCCGCCCACCGTGGCCGCCGCCGCAAACGCGGCAACGTATCCCCAGGCCCAGTGCATCGGCTCGAAGTGGCGGGCCACGACGAAGAGCGCGGCCGTCGCCACCAGCAGCAACGTCGCCGCAACCTTGACCCTTCGCAGGGACCGCGCGCGCTCGGCTTCGCGGTTCAACGGCTCGCCCACACACCCTCCGTCAATTCGTGTTCCCTGCGAACGCGATCAGCAGGGTGCAGTTTCGCGGCATGAAGCGTCATTCCTGCCCGCAGGCCCGTCCCTGTGGCAAGGGCGCGATGTTTCTGCCCTATACTCTCCTCACCGTCGTCCCCGGGGAGGAAGCCATGAAGGTCGGATATATCGGTGTCGGAAACATGGGCGGCCCCATGTGCCGCAACCTCATCAAGCGCAGCAATCATTCCGTCACGGTTTTCGACCTGAACCCCGCGGCGGTGAAGAGCTGCACCGACCTCGGCGCGACGGCGGCTACGTCCATTGCCGAGGTGACCGTGGGTGCCGACATCGTGATGACGTCGCTGCCGATGCCGCGCGACGTCGAGGCCGTCACCCTGGGCGAAAACGGCATCCTGGCGAATGCGGGCAAGGGCCAGACCTACATCGACCTCAGCACCAACGCACCGTCGATGGTGAAGAAGATCGGCGCCGCCATGGCCGCCAAGGGCATCGCCATGCTCGACGCGCCGGTGAGCGGCGGCACGGTCGGCGCCGAGGCCGCGACCATCGCGATAATGGTCGGCGGCGACAAGAAGGTGTTCGACGACGCGCTGCCGGCGCTGCAGTCGTTCAGCGCCAACGTGATCCACATGGGCGAGCTCGGCACCGGCACGGTAGCAAAGCTGGTCAACAACATGATGGCCTTCTGCAACATGGCGGCCGCCGCCGAGGGGCTGATGCTGGGCGTCACGGCCGGCCTCGACCCGCAGAAGCTCGTGCAGGTGATCTCGAGCTCTAGCGGCAATTCCGCGGCGTTCAAGTCCTTCTCCGAGCGCGCGCTCTCGGGCAAGTTCTCGCCACCGTCCTTCGCGCTCAATCTCGCACACAAGGACCTCCACCTCGCCCTGGAGCTGGCCGACGAGCTCGACGTGCCGCTGCCGCACGGCTCTGCCACCCACAACCTGCAGCGCATGGCGCGCCGCATGGGACTGGGCAACGACGACAGTTCCGCGATCCTGCAGGTCTACGAGTCGGTGCTGAAGAAGACGGTGAAGCCTTAGCAACAAGCAATTTCGTCGTCTCGGCCGCAGCGCGCAGCGCTGCGCTCGGCTCCGGTCGAGACGACGGGATTTCCTTCAAGTCAGGTGTTTGGCAATCAACCGCGCGACGAGGTCGGCATGGGTGCTGGCCACGTCGTGATCGCCGCCCGGCACGATCTCCAGCCGGGCGTTCGGGAGCCGTTCCGACAGATGCCGGCCGACGGCGACCGGGCTGACCGGGTCCTTGTCGCCCCAGATCAGCAAAGTGGGTGCCGTGATCTTCTCGACGGGTAGTGATGGCGTTTGACTGCCGTCCGTAATCCATGTGGCGGCCTTCGGGAACGATCGACGATAGTCGGCACGCCAGTCCGAGGCGCCGAGGCCTGCCATGTCGACGCCGCCCGACGTCACGCAGAGCACCAGCCGGCGCACCAGTTCCGGATGCGCGATTGCGACCCGGGCCGCGATGACGCCGCCCATCGACTGCGCCACCAGGTCGACCGGTTCATGCATCTTCGCCGTCACCAGCCCCATCAGATCGTCGAGCCCGCGGATGGCGGGATCGTGCGGTTGGTCTCCGAGTCCCGGCCAGCCGAAATGCTCCTTCGGCCAGGCGGCGGGCAGCGCCTCGGCGACCGGCTTCCAGAAGTGGGGCGAGCCGCCGGCACCGGGCAGTAACAGGACACGCGCCCGGGTCATGGGTCAACGCCCAGCCTGTCCATGAACGGCGGCAGCGCGCGCCCGATCGACAGGAGGTAGCGCCCCATCGCGCCCGCCACCTGCCTGACCGCGGGACGGTCGCTCATCCGGTCCCGCCAGGCCTGCAGGCGCACGAGGTCGCCCGGGATCGGGGCCCCCATCCGCTCGCCGAAGAGCTGTGCCATGTAGAAGGCGATGTCGGCATAGCCGTAGGCGCCGGAGATCCATTCCCGTTCGCCGATCGTGCGCTCCATCTCCTCGTAGAAGCGCCCCGCCGCTTCGTGCGCGCCGGGCGCCTTGGGATCGGTCATCAGCCGGACGATGTGAGGGAAGTAGACCTCGTCAGACTTGTGTTCCAGCAGCCGCGCCCGCGCGCGAGCGCGCGGCTCGGCCGGCCAGAGTGCCGGATCGCGCTTCAGCGTTTCCAGGTACTCGAAGATCTGCGTCGAATCGAACAGTTCGAGGTCGCCGTCGATCAGGACCGGCACCTGGCGCTTGGGATTGATGCGCACCACCTCAGGATGCTTCGGCTCGTAGAGCACCTTAATCTCGAAGGGCACCATCTCGAGCTCGAAGTCGAAGCCCTTTTCGCGCAGGGCGATTTCGGCCTTGGCACCGAACATGCTGAGCGGACCGGAATAGAGTTTCATGGTAAACAGCTTACGGGGTCGCCGCCCTACATCAACACGAACATGCCGACGGCGGCCGCCGCCATCAGCACCAAGGTAAGCCAGCCCAGCACGCGCTGCCAGGCGTTCGCCGTGAAATCGCCCATGATCTCGCGACGGGTGGACACGATCATCATCGCACCGATGATGGGAACCACGATCACGCCGTTCAGGACCGCACTCCAGATGAGAGCCTTGAACGGAGCGATCGGCAGCAGCACCACGCCGAGACCCGCCAGGATCGCCACTGCGATGGTGATGTAGAACGGCCGCGCCTCGCTGAACGTATGTTCGAGCCCGATCCGCCAGTTGCGGACCTCTCCTAGCGCGTAGGCCGCCGATCCGGCGAGCACCGGAACGGCGAGCAGGCCGGTGCCGATGATGCCCAGACTGAAAAGCAGAAAGGCCGCGTCGCCCGCGATCGGGCGCAACGCCTCCGCCGCCTGCTGCGTGCTCTCGATATCGGTCTTGCCGCTGGCGTTGAGCGTGGCTGCCGTCGTCAGAATGATGAAGAAGGCCACCAGATTCGACACGCCCATGCCGATCACCGTCTCCCAGCCGATCCGCGTCAACTCGCGCGGCGCCTGTTCCGGCTTCTCGGTCAGCGGCCCCGCCTCGGCATCGCCCTCCTCCTCTTCGACCTCCTGTGAGCTCTGCCAGAAGAAGAGATAGGGGCTGATGGTGGTGCCCAGGATCGCCACGATCAGCATCAGCGTCTCCCGGTCCAGGGCAAACCTCGGCACCAACGCGCCGATGCCGACGGCGCGCCAGTCGATGTGCGCCGTGAAGACTACGCCGACATACGCGAACAGCGAGAAGGTCAGATACTTCAGAAAGCCGACATAGCGACTGTAGGGAATGAAGATGATCGCCAGCAGCGAGGCGAACGCGAACAGAAAGGTGAAGGCCACCTGCCCCCACCCGACCACCATCGCAAGCGCTGCGCCCATGGCGGCGAGGTCGGCGCCGATATTGATGGCGTTCGCCACGAACAGCAGCAGCACCAGCCCCAGAACCACCGGCCGCGGAAAGGCGCGGCACATGTTGGCCGCCAGGCCGCGACCCGTTACGCGACCGATGCGGGCGCTGACCGACTGAACTGCGACCATCAGCGGCCACGTCAGCACGACCGTCCAGAGAAGTCCGAAGCCCGCATGGGCGCCCGCCTGGGAGTAGGTCGCAATGCCGCTCGGATCGTCGTCAGCTGCGCCGGTGATCACGCCAGGACCGAGCCTCTTGATCAATCCCTGATTGTTGGTTGCGACCATCTTGCCCCCGAAACGGATAAGCACCGTGCGAGTTCCAACGGGTGCCTCACTGCATCGATCGTCAGCGGAACGGACGCGGCCCCTCGTAGGAGCCGACATAGCTCACATGGGTGATGAGGCCGGTGGCCGGGCGCCACAGATGCAGGGCCACGCCTGGCGGGTCCATGGTCATCGACAGGCTGGCGCCGTCGCGCAGATCCAGCGTGGCCTGATGGGCCGTGCTGGGCGCGATCGATGCCATCGTGCCGGCCCAACGGACCTGAATGGGCCGGTGCACATGCCCGCACAGGATGCGCTCGACGTTGCCATGTGCACGCACCAGCGCCTCCAGCCGGTCGCCACCCTCGAGCAGCCGCGCCGCATCCAGCGGCGCGATGCCGACATCGAACGGCGGGTGATGCATGAAGAGCAGGGTCGTGCGGTTGCTTTCCTCCAGCCGGGCCTCCAGCCAGTCCAGCCGCTCACGGCACAGCGCGCCGTGGCCCTTGCCGTGGACGAGCGTGTCGAGCGCGATCAGACGCAGGGGCCAGTCGTCGAGGACGTATTGCAGGAACAGGGCCTGCGGCAGGTAGGCATGTTCCGGAAACGCCTCGCGCAGCGCGTCCCGCGCATCGTGGTTCCCGGGGATCAGGTAGCACGGGATTTCGAGCTTCGACAGCAGGCGCTTCAGGTTCGCGTATTCCGAGGCCGCGCCCTTGTCGACCAGATCGCCCGTCACCAGGGCGATGTCAGGCCGCGGAACGAGCCCGTTCACATGCGCCACCGCGCGTTCGAGGAAGCCCTGCGTGTCGATGCGCCCATAGAGCAGCTCGCCCTCGCTCTTCACGTGCGGGTCGGAGATCTGGACGATCAGCATCACGACGCATCCTTGAGATGGAAGGGCAACGTCGCCAGTTCGGGCGCCAGCTCCTTCACCTCGTCGAAGAACACGATGAAGTGCCGCGCGACGAGCCGCTGAAGGTCGCCGCCGGGCTGGTCGTCACCGTCCGCCGTCGTCATCTCCAGGCCGTCCCTCGTTCTCACCCAGAGCAGCGCGTTGCGTGGCGCGTCGGGCAGCTCTGCAAAGCTCAGCAGGCCGAAGGCGACGGCCTGCCGGCGGCGGGCATGCCGGGCCAGCGCATTGTCCTTCGTGAGATCGCACAGGGCGAAGGCCAGCCTGCCCTGCGTGCCGTCCGGCAGCGTTACGTCGTATTCGCGAGTGGCCAGGCGGCCGAATTCGTCGCTCACTTCAACGCTCCTATGCCCTGTCCCCGGAAGCCGTTCACGATCGGGTAGCGCCGCTCGCGGCTGATGCTGCGGGAGGTGATCTTCACGCCGGGCGGCGCCTGGCGACGCTTGTACTCGGCGCCTTCGAGCAAGCGCCAGACGCGGTCGACGATCGCGGGGTCGTGGCCCTCCTTTGCCAGCGCCACCGTATCGAGGTCGCGCTCGATCAGTCCCTCGAGGACGGCGTCGAGGACCGGATAGGGCGGCAGCGAATCGGAATCCTTCTGGCCGGGCCGCAGTTCGGCCGAGGGCGGCTTGTCGATGATGCGCGGCGGGATCACCCCACCCGCGCGTCCCAGCGCGCCCAGCGGCAGATGCGCGTTGCGCCAGCGGCAGAGCTCGAAGACCGTGGTCTTGTAGACGTCCTTCAGCACGTTGAAACCGCCGCACATATCGCCGTACAGCGTGGCGTAGCCGACGGCCATCTCCGACTTGTTGCCGGTGGTCACCACCATGCCGCCCAGCTTGTTCGAGACCGCCATCAGGGTGACGCCACGGGCGCGGCTCTGGATGTTTTCCTCGGTGACGTCTTCGGGCCGGCTGCCGAACAGGGGCGCCAGCATGCCGCGGAAGGCTTCCATCGCCGGCCCGATGTCGACGATGTCATAGCGCACGCCGATCGCCCGGGCGCAGGCCTCGGCATCCTCCAGCGATTCGCGGCTCGTGTAGGGCGACGGCATCATGATCGCATGCACGCGCTCAGGCCCCAGCGCATCGGCCGCCACCGCCGCCGTGATCGCCGAATCGACGCCGCCCGAGAGGCCGATGACCACCGACGGAAAGCCCGTCTTGTTCACGTAGTCGCGCAGGCCCAAGACCATTGCCTGATAGATCGATTCGAGACGATCCAGTTCAGGCGCGATCGGCCCGGGCTCGCACTCCCAGCCGGCGGCACCGCGCCGGAACTCGATCGTGGCAACCTGCTCGGCGAAGGAGGCGAGCTTGGCCTTGAGCGAACGGTCGGCCCCCAGGACGAAGGAGGCGCCGTCATAGACGACTTCGTCCTGGCCCCCCACCTGATTGAGATAGACGAACGGCAGGCCGCTCTCGACCACGCGCTTGACGCCGAGTTGCACACGCAGGTCGGTCTTGCCGGCCTCGTAGGGCGACCCGTTCGGCACGAGAAGGATTTCGCCGCCGGTCTCCGCGATGCATTCGACGACGTCGGACGTCCAGACATCCTCGCAGATCGGGACGCCAATTCGCACCCCGCGGAAGACCAGCGGTCCCGGCATGGGGCCCGGCGAGAAGACGCGCTTGTCGTCGAAGACGCCGTAGTTCGGCAGATCGACCTTGTAGCGTTTGCCGACGACCTCGCCTTTGTCGAGGGCGATGATGGCGTTGTAGAGCTTGCCGTCCTCGCGCCACGGCGTGGTGACGAACAGCGCGGGGCCGCCGTCCAGCGTATCGGCACGCAACGCCTCGACCGCGTCTTGGCAGGCCTGCTGGAAGGCCGGTTTGAGGACGAGGTCCTCGGGGAAGTATCCCGACAGCACCATCTCCGGGAACAGCACCATGTCGGCGTCTTGCTTCGCCGCTTCGGCGCGGGCGGCCCGCACCTTGGCGAGATTGCCCGCCACGTCGCCGACCTTGGGATTGAGCTGCGCCAATCCCACTCTGAGTTTGTCCGTCATGTCATGGCGAGTGTGCCGCGATTCGCAGCGAGGTTCTATCCCGGCGACGCGAGCGCCTCGGAATTCGCGGCCCCCAAGCCGATCATTGCCGCCAGCAGGCGCTCCGCCGCCTGCAGGGCCTCATCGACATTCAATGAGCCGCCCGCCCAGGAGAAGACGCGACCATCCCACGCCTCGATCTCCGGCAGGGGGACAGTCTCGAAATGCTCCTCGACGCTGCGCATGCTCCAGAGATCGGGCAACGGGCCATCGAACTCGGAAAGCGCCCGGATAAAGCCGTCCTGCAATGCCGGGACGAGTGCAGCGAGTTCGACGCTCCGGCGCAATTGGCGCAAGGCAATCATCAGCATCTGAACATCTGCCCAGACGCGAATGGCGAAGCAGGGTTCGGTTGATTCACTGAGCTTAAGACGCCGACACTGCAAAACCACCAGGGAACAGGCCTGCTGGGCCCGGCGCAGCGCCAGCTCGACGACGCTGCTCCACGGCTGTGTCGCGCCCCTCACCTACGGAGAGCCCTGGCCCGCCGCCGAGCAGCTTCAACAGATTTGGAGGACCGTGGCGAGACAAGCCGGTTTGAGCACAGGTCATACATTCTGCTCATCATCGCCTCCCAGTTAGCCAACACCTCCACCCCTGCCTCGAGGGGCTTGACGGAATTTCCATTCCGCTCTTGTAGAGAACGCTACACCAATTCACGCACGCTGCAACCCGGATGTCGGCCAGGCTCTACCGTGCCGCATGTGCGCGCGGAGAGCCTCGCCGAAGGCCTGAAACAGGGCGCGGTTGATCGGGTTGGTCTGCGGGTCGTACTCCGCATGCCATTGCACGCCGACGGCGAAGGCCGGCGCGTCGCTGATGCAGATCGCCTCGATCGTGCCGTCCTCTGCCACTCCTTCGATGGCGACCCGCTTGCCCGGATCGAGGATGCCTTGGCCATGGAGCGAGTTCACGCGAATGCACTCACAGCCAAGCAGTCGGGCAAAGAAACCGTCTTTGACCAATTGCACCTCGTGTCGGTCGGCAAAAACCACGGTGGGATCCGGATGGACCTCGCCGTTCTCCAGCCGCGGCATGCGGTGGTTCATGCGGCCCGGGATCTCGCGGATCTCGGGATGCAGGGAGCCGCCGAAGGCCACGTTCATTTCCTGGAAGCCGCGGCAGATGCCGAAGATCGGCACGCCGCGCTCGACACAGGCGTCGATCAGCCCAAGGGCCATCGCATCGCGCTCCTGGTCGTAAGGCTCGTGGGCGGGATGCGGCTCGGCCCCGAAGCGGGTCGGATGGACGTTGGCGCGGGCCCCGGTGAGCAGGATGCCGTCAACGGCGTCCAGCAACGCCTCGACGTCGGTGATGTCGGGGGTGCCGGCGAACATCAGCGGCAACGCACCAGCGACGTCCGCGACCGCCCGCATGTTGCGCTGGCCCACGAGCTGGACGTTGTGACGGTCGTTGATCACGCCGGAATTGCCGATCACCCCGACCACGGGTTTCCTGTTGCTGGGACTCAACGCGCGCCTGCCTCGACTTCGAAGCGCCGATAATGGCACCGCATCCACCGGCCGGCGAGTCCGCCGTCGCGAATCGACGTTGACAGCGGCGGCCGCCGGTGCGTGAATTCGAAGATCACGTTCAGCCGGGAGGTTTTGATGAATCCACCCAAGCAACGTGCCGCAGTGATTGTCGAGGCAATCGTTCGGGCATCGGCATAGCGGCAGATGCGAACGGCACGGCGGGAGCGGTCCCTGCGGGTCGCATCAGTTGGGCAAGACCCCGACCTGGCCGCTCCCGACGTTCCCTCTATCTCCCCTCCAGCTATTTTGCGGCAGTCACTTCGACCTCGACCAGCATCGAGGGATCGGCGAGGCCTGCCACGACCAGCAGGGTGGAGGCGGGATAGGGTTCCTGCCCGACATACTTGCCGCGCACCTCGCGGAACGCCGGAATGAAGCGGCTGTCGGTCAGAAACACGGTGAGCTTGACGATGTCGCGGAAGTCCATGCCGCCGGCCTTGAGCACCTCACCGATGTTCTTCCAGACCTGCTCGCTCTGTGCCTCGATACCCTCCTGCAGCTTGCCCGCAGAATCCACGCCGACCTGCCCCGACACATGGAGCACGCGCGCGTCGGGCGGGACTTCGACGCCGAGACTGTACTTTCCGGCGACGGAGACGGACTTGGGATTGTGGAACTTGATGGTCATGCCGGGCACTCCAATGTAAGGGAGGCGCACGGTTTCAGGTCGGAGAGCATGGCGTCAAGCACCAAGCCCGTACACGTCGTCGGCGGCGGCCTCGCAGGCAGCGAGGCCGCCTGGCAGCTCGCGCAGTCTGGCGTGCCCGTGGTGCTGCACGAGATGCGCCCGCGGCGCGGCACCGAGGCGCATCTCACCGACAGCCTCGCCGAGCTGGTCTGCTCCAACTCCTTCCGCTCCGACGATGCCGCCAACAATGCCGTCGGCGTGATCCACGAGGAGATGCGCCGCGCCGGCTCGCTGATCATGCGCTCGGCCGATGCGCACAAACTGCCGGCCGGCGGTGCGCTCGCGGTCGACCGGCACGGCTTCTCGACGGCCGTGCAGGAAACGCTGCTCGCTCACCCACTGGTGACGCTCGAACGCGAAGAGGTTGCGGGCCTTCCGCCCGAGGACTGGGACAGCGTGATCGTGGCGACAGGGCCCCTCACCTCGCCTGCGCTGGCCGAGGCGATTGCCAAACTGACCGGCGAGGATTCACTCGCCTTCTTCGACGCCATCGCGCCCATCGTCCACTACGAGAGCATCGACCAGTCGATCGCCTGGAAGCAGTCGCGCTACGACAAGGGCGGACCCGGCGGAGACGGCGCCGACTACTTCAACTGCCCGATGGACAAGCCGCAATACGAGGCCTTCGTCGCGGCACTGCTGGCCGGCGAGAAGACCGAGTTCAAGCAGTGGGAACACAACACGCCCTATTTCCAGGGTTGTCAGCCGATCGAAGTCATCGCCTCGACGGGGCCGCAGAGCCTGCGCTTCGGGCCGATGAAGCCTGTGGGCCTGCGCGATCCGCGGACCGGCCATCGTCCGTGGGCGGTGGTGCAGCTTCGCCAGGACAATGCGCTGGGCACGCTGTGGAACATCGTGGGTTTCCAGACCAAGCTTAAGCACGGCGAGCAGACACGCATCTTCCGCACCATCCCCGGACTGCAGAACGCCGAGTTCGCGCGCCTGGGCGGCCTGCACCGCAACACCTTCCTCAACAGCCCGCGCCTCCTCGACGGCACCCTGCGGCTGAAGGCGATGCCGAGGCTGCGATTCGCCGGCCAGATCACCGGCTGCGAGGGCTATGTCGAGAGCGCCGCCGTCGGCCTGATGACCGGGCGGTTTGCGGCGGCCGAGAGGCTGGGCCGCGGACAGACACCGCCGCCGCCCACCACGGCGATGGGCGCGCTGCTGGGCCACATCACCGGAGGCGCCGACGCCACGACCTTCCAGCCGATGAACATCAACTTCGGCCTGTTCCCGCCCATCTCCGGCAGCTTCAAGGGCAAGGAGCGCAAGCAGGCGATGGCCGTGCGGGCGCTACGTGATTTCGACGAGTGGCTGAAGCCGACACCACTCGCGGCGGAGTGAGACGGAGGTCCCGATGCGCCTGATGCAGCCCGAGCCCGCAGCCGCCCTCCTCGGCCTGCGCGCCATGAAGACGGTCGCCTCGGCCGCCGGCGCGCCCGGCAAGTCGCAGCTCGCGCTGATGGAGGCGGCGCGACGGGTCATCCTGCGCATCGACGCCGACATCGCGACCCTGCCGCCGGTGACGCCCGCGGAACTCGCCGCGGGATTTCCGTCGGTCGACCTCCGCCATCAGTTCGTCAACGGCATGCTGATCCTGGCGCTGGCCGACGGCGTGCCCTCGCGCGAGACCGTTGCCAAGGTCGAGGCTTTCGCCGAGGCGCTGGGCATCGCCACGCCGGAGCTCACCAACCTGCGCCGGTTGGCCGAGCAGCACATGACGGTGTTCAAGCTCGACCTGCTGCGACGCAGCCAGGTTGGCGACATCATGAGGAGCCAGTTCGAGCAGCACGGCGTCGTGGCGCTCGCCAAGAGCATCCTCGGCATGCGCGGGCTGATCGAGGATCCGGAGCTTGCCGCCCGGTATCGCGCCTGGGAAAACCTGGAGGAGGGCACGCTCGGGCGGTCGATGTGGGAGTACTTCCAGCGCAACAAGTTCGGCATGCCTGGCGAACGGTTCGGGTTCCCGGAGGCCGGCCTCTATCACGATTTCTGCCATGTGCTGGGCGAATACGACACGGATCCCCAAGGCGAACTGCAGGTTGCCTCCTTCACCGCGGGCTTCAAGGAGACGCGACCCTTCTACCTGATCCTGTTCGCGGTGCTGATCTTCAGTGCCGGCGTGAATGCGCGACCGACCGCCGATGGCTACACGACCATCGGCGTGCTGGGTGAACCGGGGGCCGCAGAGAGGATGTTCGCGGCCATCGAGCGGGGCGCGCTCGTGAACACCGACCTGTCCGACAAGTGGGATTACTGGCCCCTGGTCGGACAGCCGATCGACGAAGTACGGCGGCAGCTCAACATCATTCACCCCGGCTGAACGGCGGAAACATTCCGTAACGTCCCGCAACAGTGGGTAACCAAACGTTATTTCACATCGGGACCGCGCCGGGATGAAATGGCTCGCCCCCTTCGACGGAGTGAGTCATGCAGGCCATCCAGGAACTGGTCGCCCCCAACGCGCTCTCCCTGCAATACGACGTGATGCGGGAGATTCTCACCCTTCTGGCGCCGTACAATGCGGGCGGCAAGGCGATCACGCCGCAGACGGTCATCTCCAAGGGGCTGACCGTCGATTCGCTCACGATCATGGACGTCATCATGGAGCTGGAGGATCGGTTCGACGTCACCATCCCGATGAACGTCGCCGCCGACATCGTGACGATCGACCAGCTCGCCGAGGCCGTCGTTTCGCAGCGCGCGAGGCGCTGAGAAAACTCCCGACCTCATGAGATAAGTTCGCGAGCACGCGGCACGGCGCGTGCTACATCGCCGGCAATGACTCCCGCACAACGCCGGCAGATGATGCTGGCCGGGCCGATCGTGCCCACCATCCTAACCCTCGCCACCCCAAACGTGCTGAACGTGGCCATGCAGAGCCTCGTCAGCATCGCCGACGGCTACTTCATCGGCCGGCTGGGCGTCGTCGACCTCGCCGCCCTCGCCCTGGTGTTCCCGACACAGATGACACTCGGCATGATGTCGGCCGGTGCCATGGGCGGCGGCATCTCCTCCTCGGTGGCGCGCGCCCTGGGCTCCGGCAACAAGGCGGCCGCCGAGGCGGCGGCGGCCCACGCGCTTGCGATCGCCCTCGGCATGGCGGCGTTGTTCGCCATCGTCTTCGTGGGCTTCGGCCGGCAGATCTACGGCGCCCTGGGCGGCAGCGGCGAGGCCCTTGACCGTGCCGACGCCTTCGCCACCATCCTGTTCACGGGCTGCGTCGCCCATTGGATCGCCAACTCGATGGCTTCCGTCCTGCGCGGCACCGGCGACATGAAGACGCCTGGCCTGGCACTGGTCGTGACGGCGGGAATCCAGATCCCGCTCACCGGCGCGCTGACCTTGGGATGGTTCGGCCTGCCCGCCTTCGGCATCCGCGGTCCCGCAATCGCCGCGGTGATCGCCTTTGCCCTCGCCGCCCTCTGGATGCTCTCGAAGCTCGCCGGCCCGAAGGCGCCGCTGCGCCTGCGCTGGCCGGTCGACGGGTTCCGCTGGCGTTCCTTCCGCGACATCCTGAAGGTTGGCCTGGTCGCCTGTCTCGTCGTCATCCTGACCAACGGCACGGTGCTGGTCGTCACCGGCCTGATCGGGCGCGAAGGCGATGCCGCGATCGCGGGCTACGGCATCGGCTCACGGCTGGAATACATGCTGATCCCGATCAGCTTCGGCATCGGCGCCACGCTGACGGCGCTGGTCGGTACCAACATCGGCGCCAAGCAGTATGCCCGCGCCCAGCGCATGGCCTGGACCGGGGCCTTCATGGCGGGTGCCGTCGCCGCCACGATCGGCCTGATCGTCGCGCTGTGGCCCGATCTGTGGCTCGGCCTGTTTACCAGCAATCCCGGCGCCCTGGCGTCAGGCCGCCACTATCTCAGCATCGTCGGGCCGGCCTACGGCTTCTTCGGCCTCGCCATGGCGCTCTACTTCGCCTCGCAGGGGACGGGCGAGATGGTCTGGCCGGTCGCCGCCAATCTCACCCGAATCACCATCGCGGGCGGCGGCAGCCTGCTCGCCCTCGATCATTTCGGCTGGGGCCTCTCGGGCCTCTATGCCTGCGTGGCGCTGGGCATCGTGGCCTTCTCGGCCGTACTCGCCTTCTCGACGACCCGGCGGGCCTGGACCGGCTGAGCCGTACACGGCGATTGGCGCTTGTTCGCACCGGCCACGCTTGGCATCGTGCGCGCCTTCAAAAAACCCCAGGAGATCGAGATGAGCGACGCCAACAAACTATCGGGACTGCAGCTCCGCTCCCTGATCTCCACCGAAGGCCGGCTCGAACTGTCGCTGGTCCGTGTCGACGTGCCCGAGCCCGGACCGGACCAAGTGGTGGTCAAGGTCGAGGCGACGCCGATCAACCCGTCCGATCTCGGCCTGCTGACCGGCCCCGCCGATCTCTCGAAGGCCACCTCGACCGGCAGCGGCGACGCCGTGAAGGTGACCGCGCCCGTGCCGGCCGCTGCCCTGCCGTTCCTCGCAACGCGCCTCGGCGAGTCGATGCCGGTCGGCAACGAGGGCGCCGGCACCGTGGTCAAGGCGGGCTCGTCCGACGCGGCGCAGGCCCTTCAGGGCAAGCTGGTCTCGATGGTGGGCGGCTCGATGTACGCGCAGTACCGGGTGCTGAACGCGCGCGATTGCCAGCCCCTGCCCGCCGGCACGACGGCCGCCGAAGGCGCCTCGTGGTTCGTCAATCCGCTGACGGCGCTGGGCATGACCGAGACCATGAAGCGCGAGAGCCACAAGGCGCTGGTCCATACCGCCGCAGCCTCCAATCTCGGACAGATGCTGGTCAAGATCTGCAACGAGGACGGGATCGGCCTCGTGAACGTCGTGCGCAGCACCGAGCAGGCAAAGCTCCTGAAGGGCATCGGCGCCAAGCACGTCGTCGATTCGAGCGCCGCGAGCTTCCAGGACGATCTCGTGCAGGCGCTGGTCGAGACCGGCGCCACCATCGCCTTCGATGCGATCGGCGGCGGCAAGCTCGCCAGCCAGATCCTCACCGCGATGGAAATCGCCATCAACAAGACGGCGACGACCTACAACCGCTACGGCTCGTCGGTGCACAAGCAGGTCTATGTCTATGGCAGCCTGAACACTGGCCCGGTCGAGCTTACGCGCAACTACGGCATGGCCTGGGGCGTCGGTGGCTGGCTGCTGACCCCATTCCTGCAGAAGATCGGCCGCCCCGACCAGCTGCGCCTGCGCGAGCGGGTCGTGAACTCGCTGAAGACGACCTTCGCCAGCCACTACACCAAGACCATCTCGCTGCCGGAAGCGCTCGAGCTTCAGAACCTCACGGCTTACGCCAAGCGCGCGACCGGCGAGAAGTTCCTGATCAATCCGAACAAGGCATGAGCGTCTGGCGATGACGCAGGAGACCGGAAGCAGCGTCCGCGGCCGTACGCCCTATCTTCCGATCCACAAGCGGCCGAAACTCACGCTGCCGGGCGACGCACGGGTCGCCGTCTGGACAATCGTGAACGTCGAGAACTGGAGCCCGGCCGGGGCGATGCCGCGCACCGTCCTGCCGCCGCCCCAAGGCGCCGTTGGGGGCGTGCCGCTGCTGCCCGACGTGCCGAACTGGGCCTGGCACGAGTACGGGATGCGGGTCGGCTTCTGGCGCTTCCTCGAGACGCTCGGCACGCGCAAGCTCAAGGCGAGCTTCGCGGTGAACGGCACGGCCTGCGAACTCTACCGCGAAGCCTGCCAGGCCGCGCACGAGGCCGGCTGGGACTTCATGGGCCATGGCTGGGTGCAGAAGCCGATGCACAAGGTCGAGGACCAGAAGAGCGCGATCGCCGACACGATCCGCGCCATCAAGGACCTCACCGGCAAGCCGCCGCGTGGCTGGGAGAGTCCAGGCCTCACCGAAACCGACGAGACGCTCGACCTGCTGGCCGAAGCCGGCATCGAATACGTCGCCGACTGGGTGATGGACGAGCAGCCGCTGCCGCTCAAGACCGCGCACGGCGAGATCGTCTCGGTGCCCTATACGGTGGAGATCAACGACGTCGTCATCAGCGCCGTCCAGCAGCAGCGCTCCGACGAGATCTTCCAGCGCGGTCGTGACCAGTTCGACCGCCTCTACATAGACGGCAAGACCGCACCGCGCGTGATGGCGATCTCGATCCATCCCTATCTCACGGGCGTGCCGCACCGGATCAAGTACCTGGAGATGCTCTACGACCACATCCTCGGTCACGAGGGCGTCGTCATGTGGACCGGCGCGGAAATCCTCGACTGGTACCGCACGCAGGTTCGCAAACCCTAGCCTAGCTCTTCCGAATCCAGAACTGGTACATACCGAAGAAGGTTTCGGGATTCTCACGTTCGAAGGCTTGCCATTGGGCGAGGTTGGTCGCCGTTCGATCGTCCGGGAACCGCACTCTGTAGGATTGCAGGATGTTGGGGGCGACGTCGAACCCCAGAAAGGTCATGTCGTTGTCCGCGAGAAACGTCTCGATCTCGGTCAGCGTTACGTGATGCTCCTGAACATGGAACAGAAGATCGCGGCAACTGCTGATGGTGAACAGATCCGAGGGACGTCCGTCTGCCAGCCCAACCTCCTTGTTTGCATTCAGGAAGTCCTGACGCCATCGGCGTATCTCGTCCGCGGTCGTCCCATAGCCTTCTGCGGAAATGGACTTCCGCAGTCCAACCAGTTGTTGTCGGGCGATGCTGCTGTAGAGTCCGACAAACATGAACCCGCCGGGACGGAGCACCGACAGGAGAGTCCGCCATCCGGTCCATGGATCTGCAAGGTGATGGAGCACCCCACCGGCTTCGACGACGTCGAACTGCCTGCCGAGGGACCCCAGCTTCAACAGGTCCGCTTGGGCATATTCGATCGAAGAGACGCCCAACTCCCGCGTCTTTCTGATGGCATAGACGAGACTGCTTCTGCTCAGGTCGATCGCCAGGATCCGAGCCTTTGGGAACTGATACGCTGTCCGGATGGGTTGTTGGCCCGTGCCGCAGCCCGCGACCAGGACTTCCAGTTTGCCGCCTTCGGGTGAACGGTCGAGGTCCGCCGACGGAAACATCTGTCGCAGATACTCCTCGACACTGGCGGCTTTCTTGTGAGGAAGCGGAACCCTGACCCAGCGGGGATAGGGATTTTCTTCATACTGACGTTGAACGAGGAGCGAGACGTCGTCCTCGATGGCGGTCGCCCGGGCAACAGTAGCGCCTATGCGATGCTCTTCCGCCGGCTCACGGACCTGTTGCGTCAGAATCTTCCTGATCTCCTCCGGCCATGCTCGTTCTAAAAGTCGCTCGGAGTGCGGAAGCGAGGAAAGCGGGAAGTAGGCCGCCGCCGCAGCCAGCCACCGAGGCGGCACGGGCGTACCAGCCTCCAGCGCCGCCACAAGCCGATTTCGCAGATCAGCTGTCTTCCGAACCTCTTCGGAAGCGACGGAAAAGACATACTCGTTGATGAAGCACTGCCGCGCCAGGGCACTATAGAAGCCAATCCCGTCGCTGGAGTCGCTCTCTTCGCGAGCGGTATCGAGCAGCGCGCGGCGTGCTGTCGTCAGGAAACGCTCGATCTCGACGTCGCAGATCGGCGCCGCATCGAGCAAAGCGGACAGCAGGGGGTCGGCAGCAAGAGCGGCTAGTCCGTTTGCCCCGAAAAGGGTTTGGGCCGACAATGGCCGAGGCCAGGCTTCGACCGCCCGCACAATGCATTCACCGATATCCACGTCGAGTTTTACGAGATCGATGCAGACTCGCG
>VFQN01002138.1_pt1 | contig 31355 bp, 31 predicted proteins | sample 3512371 | NCBI WGS metagenome assembly VFQN01 (sample SAMN10412370, study PRJNA504923) | tailings metagenome | isolation source: Replicate 2 from Balatoc abandoned mine | place: Philippines: Itogon, Benguet | collected 2017-08-28 | reverse complement strand
ACGTCTCCTTCTCCGGCGCCGCCGGCGTGGTCGCCGGATCAGGCGTGCCCTGGGCCACCTGCTGATCCTGCGTGACCGAAACGGTCTGCGGATCTGGCGTGCCCTGTGCATGGGCAGCACCCGCTGCACAAATTGTGATCAGTGCGGTCGCCAGAACGGCGGATTTTTTGAGCAACACAACCACCCCCAAAGACTTATGACTTGTTTCCGCCCCAATTCCTGCAAGCGGCGTGCCAAGGATCGATGCAATTTGTTTTTTCGGGTTTGGCACGCCCCTTGCTCGCGTCGAATTGAACTTTGGGGGCGGGCGTGCCGCCCGTTGGAGGACAGGCGCAAATGAAAATGATCGTGGCAATCTTCAAGCCCTTCAAGCTGGACGAGGTCAGGGATGCCCTGACGTCGCTCGGCATCCAGGGCCTGACCGTGAGCGAGGTGAAGGGGTTCGGTCGCCAGAAGGGCCAGACCGAGATCTATCGCGGGGCGGAGTATGCGGTGAGCTTCCTGCCGAAGGTGAAGATCGAGGTCGTGATCGACGACATGCTGGTCGAGCGCGCGGTCGAAACCATCCGCAAGGCGGCGGGCACCGGCAAGATCGGCGACGGCAAGGTGTTCGTCCTGCCGGTCGAGCAGGCGATCCGCATCCGCACCGGCGAGTCCGGCACCGAAGCGCTGTGATCCGACACCACAATCAACTCGAGAATCAGGGGACGATGATGAAGTTCAAGACCAACTCGGTGCTTGCCGGCGCGGGGGCGGCCGCGACACTGCTCCTGCCGGCGCTGGCGCTGGCCCAGGCCGCCGCGACGCCTGCTCCGGCGGAAGCGCCGAAGCTCGACACCGGTGACACGGCATGGATGCTGACCTCGACGGCGCTCGTGCTGATGATGACCATTCCGGGCCTCGCCCTGTTCTACGGCGGCATGGTCCGCAAGAAGAACGTCCTGTCGACGGTGATGCAGAGCTTCGCCATCACCTGCATGATCTCCGTCCTGTGGCTGATCGTCGGTTACAGCCTGGCGTTCACGCCGGGCAGCACGATCGTCGGCGGCCTCGGCCGCATCTTCATGTCCGGCCTCACGCTCGACGGCGTGCACGACCTCGCCAAGACGGTTCCCGAGACCGTCTTCATGACGTTCCAGCTCACCTTCGCCATCATCACGCCGGCCCTGATCGCCGGCGCCTTCGCCGAGCGCATGAAGTTCTCGGCCATGATGTGGTTCATGGCGCTGTGGTCGCTGATCGTCTACGCGCCGATCGCCCACTGGGTGTGGGGCGGCGGCTTCCTCGGCGACTGGGGTGTTCTCGATTATGCCGGCGGCACCGTGGTGCACATCAACGCCGGCGTGGCGGGTCTCGTCTGCGCCCTCGTCATCGGCAAGCGCAAGGGCTTCGGCACCGAGAACATGGCGCCGCACAACCTGGTCTATTCGGTGATCGGCGCCGCCCTCCTGTGGGTCGGCTGGTTCGGCTTCAATGCCGGCTCCGCCGTCGGCGCCAGCCCCAACGCCGGCATGGCGATGGCGGTGACGCAGTTCGCCGCGGCCGCGGCGGCCCTAGCCTGGATGTTCGCGGAATGGGTCACGCGCGGCAAGCCGTCGGTCCTCGGCATCATCTCGGGCGCCGTCGGCGGGCTCGTCGCGATTACCCCGGCCTCGGGCTTCGTGACACCGATGGGCGCGCTGGCCATCGGCATCATCTCCGGACTCGTCTGCTTCTGGGGCGCCACCGGCCTCAAGAAGGCGATGGGCTACGACGACTCGCTCGACGCGTTCGGCGTGCACGGCATCGGCGGCTTCGTCGGCGCCATCCTGACCGGTGTGTTCGCCGTGGAAGTGATCGGCGGCGCGGGCAAGAAGGGACTGATCGACGGCAACGCCGGCCAGGTCCTGACGCAGCTCTGGGGCTCGCTGGTCTGCATCGCCTGGTGCGCCATCGCGACCTTCGTCATCCTCAAGATCGTCGATGCCCTGATCGGGCTGCGCGTGACGACCGAAGAAGAAATCGAGGGTCTCGACATCAACCTGCACGGCGAGACGATCCACTAGGGTCGTCTCCTTCTCGAGATCGGGAACCCCTCTCTCCTCCCGGTTCCCTCTCCTCCGCCGCACCGTGTCGCGGCGGACCCTCGGGCCCGGCGAGTCTCTCGCCGGGCCTCTTTCTGTCCGGCGTTTGACGCCGCGAACGCGACGCGCCAGTCTGTCCGCGAGAGCCGCAAGGCAGGAGGGGAAAGCAGATGAAGCTCGTGTCCGCCATCATCAAACCGTTCAAGCTCGACGAGGTGCGCGACGCGCTGACCGGCGTCGGCGTGTCGGGTCTGACGGTGAGCGAGGTCAAGGGCTTCGGCCGCCAGAAGGGCCAGACCGAGATCTATCGCGGCGCCGAATACCTCGTGAGCTTCCTGCCCAAGGTGAAGATCGAGATCGTGGTCGACGACGGCCAGGTCGAACGCGCCGTCGAGGCCATCCAGAAGGCCGCGCACACCGGCAAGATCGGCGACGGCAAGATCTTCGTCACGCCGGTCGAGCAGGCCGTACGCATCCGCACCGGCGAATCGGGTTCCAACGCGCTGTAGGCCGGTGCGACGTCGTGGTCGCCTAGCGCTTGTGGTTGGCGCGAGGAAAGGCGCAAGCCCTTCTTCTGTCTCAAGAAACAAGCCTATTCCATTGTTGTGATTGGTAAATTTGTTCCCTAGAATGTGGCGATAGGCTGGTCCCGCTCGGCCGGCACCGTGGCATTTTTCCGGCCGTTTTGGCCCATTGGGAACGAGAATGTTCAATCCGCGCCTGACAGAGACGCTGACCGATTTCCCATTCGCGCGACTGAACTCCCTGATCGCTCCCATCGCGCCGCCGGCGCACCTGTCGATGATCAACATGTCGGTGGGCGAACCGCAGGGTGCGATGCCGGCGTTCGCGCGGCAGATCGTGATTGACGAAGTCGACGGCTGGAACCGCTATCCGCCCAACCAGGGCCTGCCCGACCTCAACCTCGCGATCTGCGAATGGCTGACGCGCCGCTACAAGCTGCCCCAGGGTCTGCTCGATCCGAACGTGCACGTCCATCCGACGGCCGGCAGCAAGGAAGGCGTCTACATCATCTCCACGGTGGCGACGCCGCAGGAGAAGGGCGGCGGCAAGCCGATCGTCGCGCTGCCCAATCCCTTCTATCAGGCCTATCTCGGCGGCGCGGTCCTGTCGGGCGGCGAGCCGCTGCTGGTCAACGCCGAAGCCTCGAACGGCTTCCTGCCGGACTATGAGAGCCTCGATGAGGCGACCTGGCGGCGCCTGTCGGTCGTCTATCTCTGCTCGCCGGCCAATCCGCAGGGCGCGATTGCCGACAAGAAGTATCTTCAGAGCCTGCTGAAGCTCTGCCGGAAGTACGACACCGTGCTGGCGGTCGACGAGTGCTATGCCGAGATCTACACCGGTGCGCCGCCGCCGGGCGCGCTCGAAGCCGCGCTCGAGATCGACGAGACCGGGGGCAAGAACCCGTTCCGCAATCTCGCGGTCTTCCATTCGCTTTCGAAGCGGTCGAACGCGGCGGGCCTGCGCTCGGGCTTCATGGCCGGCGACCCGAAGCTGGTGGCGATGGTGCTGCGCTGGCGCAGCTACGGCGGGCCGCAGATCCCGTTCGCCGTCCAGAAGGCATCGGCCGCACTGTGGCGCGAGGAGACCCATCCGATCCAGACGCGCGAATGGTACGTGAAGAACTTCCGGATCGCCGAGCAGATCCTGCACAACCGCTTTTCCTACTACACGCCGGGCGGTGGATTCTTCCTGTGGCTCGACGTCGGCGACGGCGAGGAAGCCACGCGCAAGCTGTGGGGTGAGGCGCACGTCAAGGTGCTGCCGGGCGCCTATGCCTGCCGCGAGACCAGCGGCATCAACATCTCCCAGCGCTACATCCGCGTGGCGCTGGTGCACGACGAGAAGACCACCCGCGAGGGGCTCCAGCGCCTCGCGTCCGTTCTGTAGGGAGATCCCCCGCGCATGGCCATGCTGAGCCTCTCTTCAGCGTTGCAGCCCAGGACCTCCATCCTGCCGGAGGGCGGGCGCGATTTCCTGCGCCGTCGCATGATGGAGATCGTCGGCGTTGCCACCGCGGGCTTCGGCCTGGCGCTGATGATGGCGCTGTTCACCTACAGCCCCGGCGATCCCTCGCTCAACCACGCCACCGCGCGGGCGCCCAACAATCTGCTCGGCCTGCCCGGCGCCTACATCTCGGATCTGCTGCTGCAGACCTTCGGCCTCGCCATCATCCTGGCGCCGGTCGCGTTCATCACCTGGGGCGTGCGCATGGTGCGGACCCATCATCTCGGCTTCTTCGGGTTGCGCCTGTCGCTGCTGCTGCTGGCCCTGCTGATGATGAGCGTGGCCTGCGTGGGCCTGGGCGATGTCGGCGGTGCCGCGACCCATGCCGGACCGGGCGGACTGGTCGGGCTGGCCCTGGTCGGCCGCTTCCGCGAACTGGTTCTCACCCATTCGAGCGGTGGTGCGCTCACCTTCATCGAGCCTGCCGCGGCGGCCCTCGCCTTCATTGCGATGGCCCCGGCGCTCGGCATGAACCGCACCGACCTGCCGCTGATCTTCCGCATCCTGCGCGCGCCCTTCCTGTGGGTCGTGCTGGGCGTGCGTGCGGCCGTGGACCTGTGGCGCGGCAAGCCGCAGGCGCTCGAGGAGGAGAACGAGCTGCCGGCGCCGCACATCGGCTATGCCGAGATTCCGGGCGAGATCGATGCCAGCCAGTACGATCCGGCGCGCTTCGAGAGCCGCTACGAGCAGATTCCCGAGGAAGGCGCGGTGCTGCCGGCGCGGGATTCGCTGATGGTCGATGCGCCCTATGCCCCGATCGAACGGCCTGCCGACGACATTCCGGAGGCGCCCGGTGGTCTGCGCATGCATTCGCCGGTGCTGGACGAGGCTGCCCCGCCCCGTACGGAAGAGCGGGGCTTCCTCAGCCGCCTGACCGGCGGCCTGCGGATCGAGCCCTTCATGCGCCGCCCGGCAACGGCCACCGCGGCCGCGGCGGAACGCATCGAGCCGGGCTTCGGCGGATACGAGGCCGCGCCCCCGCCTGCCCACTACAGGCAGCCGGTCGCCGACGAGGCGTTCGACGCGCCGCCGCCGGTCGCCGTCGCACCCGCGCCGCCGCCCGTCGCGGAAGAGCTGGTGGACGAGGAGAACGACGAGAATCCGTTCACCCCCGACAATGCGCTCGACGTCGAGCAGCCGGCCGCGCCGCCGGCGCCCGCGGGCGTGAAGATCGTGCCGCGGAAGTCGGCCGCGCCTCAGGGCAAGCGCGCCGCCAAGGCCGGGCAGCGCGAGCTGGCGCTTGGAGCCGAGTACCAGCTGCCGCCGCTCGACATCCTGTCGCTGCCCTCGCGGGTCAATGCCCAGCCGAAGATCGACGAGGAAGCGCTGGAACAGAATGCGCGCCTGCTCGAGACGGTGCTCGACGATTTCGGCGTCAAGGGGCAGATCGTGAAGGTGCGGCCGGGCCCGGTCGTGACCCTCTACGAGCTGGAACCGGCGCCCGGCACCAAGTCGAGCCGGGTCATCGGCCTTGCCGACGACATCGCCCGCTCCATGAGCGCCGTTTCCGCCCGCGTGGCCACAGTGCCGGGCCGCAACGTCATCGGCATCGAGCTGCCCAACGCCAGGCGCGAGACGGTGTTCCTGCGCGAACTGCTGTCGACCAAGCATTACGAGGACGGTCGGCTCGCCCTGCCACTGGCACTGGGCAAGGATATCGGCGGCGATCCGGTGATCGCCGATCTCGCCCGCATGCCGCATCTGCTGATCGGCGGTACCACCGGCTCGGGCAAGTCGGTGGCGGTGAACACCATGATCCTGTCGCTGCTCTACCGGCTGACGCCGGAGAAGTGCCGCTTCATCATGATCGACCCCAAGATGCTGGAACTCAGCGTCTACCAGGACATTCCGCACCTGCTGACGCCCGTCGTCACCGAGCCGCGCAAGGCCATCGTCGCCCTGAAGTGGGTCGTGCGCGAGATGGAAGACCGCTATCGCGCCATGAGCGCGGTCGCGGTGCGCAACATCGCGGGGTACAACGAGAAGCTCGCCGAAACGGCGCGCAAGGGCGGGGTGCTGACCCGCAAGGTCCAGACCGGCATCGATCCCGAGACACGCAAGCCCATCTTCGAGGACGAGGAGATGGACCTGACGCCGCTGCCATTCATCGTGGTCATCATCGACGAGATGGCCGACCTGATGCTGGTCGCGGGCAAGGAGATCGAGGCGACCGTGCAGCGCCTGGCGCAGATGGCGCGCGCCGCCGGCATCCACGTCGTGATGGCCACCCAGCGGCCGTCGGTCGACGTCATCACCGGCACCATCAAGGCCAATTTCCCGACCCGCATCTCCTTCCAGGTAACGTCCAAGATCGACAGCCGCACGATCCTGGGCGAGCAGGGGGGCGAGCAGCTGCTGGGACAGGGCGACATGCTCTACATGGCCGGCGGCGGAAAGATCGCCCGCGTCCACGGCCCGTTCGTGAGCGACGGCGAGGTCGAGGAGGTGGTCCGCCACCTGCGGGCCCAGGGCGCGCCGGCCTACATCGAGTCGGTCACCGACGATCCCGACGGGGAGGGCTCGGGGGCTGGGGCGCCGGGCGATGCCGAGGAGGGCGAGAGCGACCAGCTCTACGACCAGGCCATTGCCCTGGTCGCCCGCGAGCGCAAGTGCAGCACGTCTTTCATCCAACGCTACCTCCAGATCGGCTATAACAGGGCCGCCCGCATCGTCGAGCGCATGGAGCGCGAAGGCGTGGTCAGCGCCGCGAACCATGTGGGCAAGCGCGAGGTCCTGGCCCGGGACATCGACGACCGGGAACGCTGAGCGGTCCCGTCCTGGGGGCGAACGAGGTACGATGAACGAGCAAGCCCCGCCCGGATCCGCTTCCGGGCCCCCCGCCCCGGAGACTCCCGGTGCGCGAACTGCCGTGGGGGCGGCTTCGGTCCGGCGTCGTCGCCGTTTCCCGCTGGTCTGGCTCGTACCCATCGTGACGGCGCTGATTGCCGGGTGGCTCGCCTGGGACGCCTTCTCCAAGCGGGGTCCGGTGATCACCGTATCCTTCGACACGGCCGCGGGCCTCACGGCCGGCCAGTCGCAGCTCAAGTATCGCAACGTCGTCATGGGGACGGTGAAGGCCATCACCATTCCCCCCGACCTCTCGAAGGTGCTGGTGACGATCGAGACGGTGAAGGAAGCTGAGCCGCTGCTCACCGACAAGACCATCTTCTGGGTGGTGAAGCCACAGCTCTTCGCCGGCAACATCTCCGGCCTCGAGACCATCCTGTCGGGCTCCTATATCGGCATGCGTCCGTCATCCGAGCCGGGCGCCGCGAAGCGCGATTTCGTGGGCCAGGAGGATCCGCCGATCCTGCAGGCCTCGGTGAAGGGCACGACGTTCCGGCTCGACTCGCATCGGCTGGGCTCGATCAGCCTCGGCGCCCCGATCTTCTTCCGCGACATCGAGGTCGGCACCGTGCTGGGCTGGGACCTCCACGATCTCGCCAGCCGCGTGGCCATCCATGCCTTCGTGCGGGCGCCGTACGACCGTTACGTGCGCAACGACTCGAACTTCTGGAACGCCTCGGGCCTGTCGATCACGCTCGGCGCCAACGGCATCAACATCGAGATGGAATCGCTGCGCGCCATCCTGCTGGGCGGCATCGCCTTCGATACGGCGCACGATTCGACGGCGCCGATCAGTCCGCCCGGCCAGCGCTTCAAACTCTACGCCAACATCGAGGAAGCCAGGTCGGCGGGATTCGGCCAGCAGATCAGGCTGATCTCCTATTTTCCAGGCTCCGTCGCCGGCGTGACGGAAGGCGCGGAAGTCAGGTTCCACGGTCTCAAGATCGGCGAGGTCACGCGCGTCGGCCTCGTCTACGATCCGAAGACCGACCGGGTCGTCGCGCCGATCCATTACCGGGTCGAAGCCGGCAGGGTCAGCAACCTCGCCAAGGCGCAGGGGATGGAGCCGATCAACGTCGCCGAGGAGATGATCAAGCGCGGCCTGCGCGCGACGCTGCAGTCACCCAGCCTGATCAGTCCGCAGAAGATCATTTCGCTCGAGGTCGTTCCCGGCGCCCCAGGGGGCGAACTCACCGAGGAAGGCGGCCACTATGTCATTCCGGCCGCCGAAGTCGGCGGTTTCGACAGCATCACGGCATCGGCCAGCGAACTGTTGAGCAAGATCAACCGTATCGACTTCGACAAGATCGGCAACAGCCTGGTCAGCGCCTCCGTCGGCATCGACCAGATGGTCAACGGGCCGCAGATCAAGGCGACCCTGGCGGCGCTCGAAAAGGCGATGGTCGACGTCCAGGACATCGCCCGCAAGCTCGATGTCGACGGGACGCCCGCACTGAAGCGCCTGCCCGAGATCGCCCTGCAACTGCAGGAGGGCCTTACCAAGGCCAATCGCCTGATCGGTTCCGTCGACAAGGGCTATGGCGATGCGTCGAAGTTCCATCGCGACCTCGACCGCCTGATGCCCCAGATCACCGACGCGGCGCGCTCGATCCGCGCCCTGGCCGACCTGCTGTCGCGTCACCCCGAGGCCCTGATCAAGGGCCGCACCAACACGGGCAAGGAATGATCACCACTCCCTTCGGCCGCCGCCGCTTCGGCCTCATCGCGCTTCCGGTCCTCGCCGCGCCGGCGCTGCAGGCTTGCGGTTCCTCGCCGGAACCGGTCCTCTACACGCTGGCGGTGCGGCCGGGGCCCGTGCTGGCGCGCGGACCGAGGATCGTGCAGGTCCGCGACATCGGGCTGCCGGGCTATCTCGACCGCAAGGAGATCGTCCGCTCGACGGATGATTTCAAGCTCGACGTCCGATCCAATTCCTGGTGGGGCGAGCCGGTCGGCGGGATGCTGTCGCGCACCATCGTGCTCGAACTCTCGCAGCGCCTGCCGGGCAGCCAGGTCTACAGCGAAGCCGGCTCGATCACGATGGATCCCTACGCCACCGTCGGCATCGACATCCAGCGCTTCGATGCGGACAAGGCGGGCAGCGTCATCCTGCTGGCGCAGGTTGCCATCCAGTTCAACCGGCCGACCCGCACCGCCGCGCGCAACTTCTCGATCTCCAAGCCCGTCCCGACGCCGGACACGCCGGGTCATGTCGCCGCCATGAGCGACGCGCTCGGCGAGTTGTCCGACGGCATCGCGGCGATGCTTCAATAGCGCCATGCTGCGGGCATCCGCCGTCCCCCGCGATCCGGGCCCCCCGGTGACGGTGCCGCAGCTCCGGGAATGCCACGGCTGCGGCCTGTTCCAGATCGTGCCGGCGATGGCGGCCGACATGCGCTCCGACTGCGAGCGCTGCGGCACGCGGCTGCGATCGACGCGCGCCGACCCGACCGGCCGTTGCATGGCGCTCACCTGCGCCTCGCTGGTGCTGTTTGCCATCCTGTGGCTCACGATGCTGATGAAGGTCTCGACGGCCGGTATCGTGCACGAGACCACGATCCACTCGGGCCCGTTGGAACTGGTGCGGCATGGGCTGTGGCCGCTCGCCATCGCCGTCGCCTTCACCACGGCGTTCGCCCCGCTGATCAAGTTCGCCGGCACGCTCTACGTGCTGGTCGGCCTGCGCATGCGGACCATGCCGCCCAACCTGCGCGGCGTGTTCATCATCGCCCGTCGCATGGGGACCTGGGCGATGCTCGAGGTGCTGCTGCTGGGCGTGTTCGTCGCCTACACGAAGCTGGGCGATCTCGTGACGATTCAGCTCGGACCGGCCGTGTATGCGCTGGCCATCCTCACCGTCGTCATCGTCTGGGCCGAACTGTCGCTCGATCCGCAGGCGGTGTGGGAGGAGATCGAGCGCCGCGGCCAGACCCATGTGCCGATGCCGCCGGTCGCGCCGCTCGAATACCGGCCGGGCGCTGCGGGATGCGAGGAATGCAAGCTGGTCAGCGTGCCCGCCGAGCATGACGGGCATTGCCCGCGCTGCGGGGCGCGGGTCCACCAACGAAAGCCCAACAGCCTCAGCCGGACGCTGGCGCTCGCTCTCGCCGGAGCGATCCTCTACATCCCCGCCAATGTCTATCCGGTGCTGACGGTGATCCAGCTGGGTTCCGGCTCGCCCAGCACCATCATGGGCGGGGTCGAGGAGCTGGTCTCTTCCAAGATGTATCCGCTCGCCCTGCTGGTGTTCTTCGCCAGCGTGCTGGTGCCGCTGTTCAAGCTGATCGGCCTGATCGGCATGATCTCGGTGACGTCGTTGCCGGGCACGGCCGAGACGGCCGGCGTGTTCCTGCGTCAGCGCACGCGTCTCTACTTCATCGTCGCCTGGATCGGGCGCTGGTCGATGGTCGACATCTTCATGGAATCGCTGTTGGGGGCGCTCGTGCAGTTCGGTCGCGCCGTGACCATCGACCCGGGCATGGGCGCGCTCGCCTTCTGTGCCGTGGTCATCGTCACCATCTTCGCCGCCGAAGCCTTCGATCCGCGCCTCATGTGGGACGCCGCCGCCCGCAATCCCCACCGGCAGGGGCGGCCGACCGCGGCCCAACGCGGCAGCGTGCTCACGGCGATTCCCGCGGCCTGACCCGCCGCTCGGTTCGACGGCTTACTCTTCTGCTGAGCGGTCAGCGCCGCCAGCGCTGCATTGACTCGCTCCAGCCGGAATGTCCTAATGTCATAACAATAGAAGAGCTGGGATCATGAAGATGCCGGCCGCAACATTCCTGGGAGGGAACGATGAGGGCTTTCAAGGCCGCCATTCGCGCGTTCGCGTTCGCAGCTCTCGGCACGCTGTCCATTGCGACGGCGCGCGCCGAGGACATCGTCGTCACCCACTATGGCTCGCTGCTCTACGGCGTGCCCTACGCCATCGCGATGGAGAAGGGCTACTTCAAGGAAGCCGGCGTCGACGTCACCGGCATCCTCACCTCGAAGGGCGGTGGAACCAGTGTGCGCAACATGATGGCGGGCGATACGCTGTTCGCCGAGGTGGCGCTGCCGGCGGCGCTGGCAGCCATCAAGGAAGGCTTCAACATCAAGATCATCAGCGGCGGCACCAATGGCCGCAGCGCCTTCTGGGTGACCCGCGTGGGCGAGGCGATCGACAAGCCCGCGGATCTCAAGGGCAAGCGCTTCGTCTATTCGCGGCCGAAGTCGGTCAGCGAGGCCATCACCCTCTCTGCCCTCAAGTCCTGGGACATCACCGCGTCCGACGTGAAGATGGTCGCCATCGGCGATTTCGGCGCGGGCCTTACGGCGCTCGAACACAACAAGGTCGACGTCGCCATCATTCCCGAGCCGATCTACTCGCAGAAGGAAAAGGCCGGCACCAAGTACAAGACCCTGGGCTGGATCGACGAGAAGCTGCCGGCCTATGCCCAGACGGTCGGCATCGCGACCGACGAGACCATCGCCAAGAAGGGCGCCAAGCTCAAGGCGGTGATCGAGGCGCGGCGCAAGGGCGTCGAGTTCCTTCACGCCAATCCCAAGGAGGCCGCACAGATCGTGGCCAAGGCCTATAACCTGCCGCTCGACGTCGTGACCAACGCCATCGCCAACGTCACGAAGATGAACCCGACCTGGTGGGGCAAGGGTCAGATCGAGATGCCGCTGATGCAGTCGATGGCCGATGCGCTGGGATCGGTGGGCGCGCTGCAGCTGCCCGTCGACTGGAAGGCCGCCACCGACCCGCAGTTCGCTCCCGCCGCGGCGAAGACGCAATGATCGCGGGGGCGCCGCGCCTGGCGGCCGTCGAGACTGAGGCCGCCCACAAGGTCCATGCGCGTCTCGAGGGCGTGACGCGTGTCTACCCGCCACGGGCGGGGCATGGCGAAGTGCATGCGCTGGGCCCGATCTCCTTCGATCTGAGGGCCGGCGAGTTCTTCAGCGTCGTCGGACCGTCCGGCTGCGGGAAGTCGACCCTGCTCGACGTGCTTTCGGGCCTCGCCGTCCCCTCGGCCGGCACGGTCGAATTCGAAGGAAAGGCGGTGCGGGGCGAGGTGCCGGACGGGGTCGGCGTCGTGTTCCAGGAGGATGCGAGCTTTCCCTGGCTCACGGTCGAGGACAATGTCGCCTTCGGCCTGCGTCGCGCCGGCGTCGATGCCGTGGAAAGCAAGCGGCGAGTCGATTTTGCGCTCGGCTTCATGGGGCTGCGCGACTTCCGGCGCGCCTATCCCAGCCAGCTCTCCGGCGGCATGCGCCAGCGCGTCTGCATTGCCCGCACGCTGGTCATGCAGCCGCGGCTGATCCTGCTCGACGAGCCGTTCGGCGCCCTCGACCAACAGACGCGTCTGCTGATGGGCGACGAATTGCTGCGCCTGTGGCGCGAGACCTCGGCCACCGTCCTGCTGATCACCCACGCGCTCGACGAGGCCAACTTGCTGTCGGACCGAATCGGCGTCATGTCCGCCCGGCCGGGCCGCTTCCTCGACATCGTCGAGACCGGCTGGCCGCGCGACCGGGACTCGCGCCTTGCCGAGCGGGCCGATTTCGGCGCGGTGACCTCGCGCCTCTGGTCCTATCTGCGCGGTGAATCGCTGCGCGCCCTGGGGCAGGGGGCGGCGGCGCGATGAGCAAGGCCGGCTGGATCCGCACCATCCTGCTGGTGGGCGCCGTCGGTGCCCTCGAACTGGCCTGCCGGACCGGCGCGATCGCGCCGACCATGGTGACCGCGCCGTCGAAGATGGTGACGACGCTCGTCGACACGCTGCGGTCGGACGAGATCGGCATGCACCTGCGGCACACGCTGTCGGCCGTCGCGATCGCCATGAGCATCGCCATCGTCGGCGGCTTCGTGATCGGCTTCGTCCTCAACTGGGTGCCATTTCTGCGCCGGGCCTTCAGCCCCTTCCTGGCGGCCTACTACGCCATCCCGCATTTCGCCTTCTACCCGCTGCTGATCGTCATCTTCGGCCTGGGACCGGTGCCGCTGATCGTGCTGGCGACCCTGTTCGCCATGGTCGCCATGATTCTCGCCACGATGGCGGGCCTCGACCGCGTGCCGCGCGTCCTCCTGCGGACGGCGCGCATCCATCGCCTGTCGTTGATCGAGGAGATCTGGCGGGTGCGGCTGCCGGCGGCGGCACCGCACATCCTGTCGGGCCTCAAGCTCGCCGTCGCCTATTCCTTCATCGGCGTGATCGCCGGCGAGTTCATCCTGTCGACCAGCGGCATCGGTCACGAGATCGCCTTCGCCTACGACAACTTCGACAATCCGCGCATGTACGCGCTGATCCTGTTCGTGCTGGGGATCGTGACCCTGTTCAACATGGCGGTCTTCGCCTGGGAGCGTCGCATGCTGCGCCGGCGCGGCGCATGAGCCGCGGGCTGCTCTCGCTGCGCGCCTGGCGCGATCCCGTTCTCGTCGCGATCTCGCTGGTCGCGCTGTGGCAGGTCCTGCACGAGATCGCGGGCGACTCGGCTGTTACGGCGCCGGCACCCACGCTCGCCCATCTCTGGGAGATGATCGGGCAGGCGCGCTTCCTGCCGCACCTGCGGGAGACGGGCCTCGCTTTCCTGCAGGCACTGGCCATCGCCTGCGGCGGCGGGGTGCTGATCGGCGTCGTGCTGGGCGGGCACAAGCTGACGGGCGAGGTCGCCGAGCCGATCCTCGTCGCCCTCTACTCGGTGCCGAAGATCACGCTCTATCCGGTGATCCTGCTGCTGTTCGGGCTCGGCATGCCGGCCAAGGTGGCGTTCGGCGCGCTGCACGGGATCATTCCCGTGGTGCTCTTCACCATGAACGCGGTGCGCAACGTCAACCGCACCTATCTGCGGGCGGGCCGCGCCATGCGCCTCACGCCGGCGCAGACCGGCTGGTACGTGCTCGTGCCCGCCACCATGCCCGAAATCTTCTCCGGCCTGCGCATCGGCTTCTCGCTCACCCTGCTCGGCACGATGCTGGGCGAGCTTTTCGCGTCGCAACGCGGGCTCGGATTCCTGCTGATGACGGCGATCGACCTGCACGACGTGAAGACGATCCTGTCGATCGCGGTGCTGATCTCGGTCTTCGCCATTGCGTCGAATGCCGCGCTTCTGGCGATCGACAAGCATCTGCATCGAGGCGCGGCGCCGGAGGCCCCCGAGAAGTCATGAACAGGATCGCCGTCGCCCGCGAGATGGGCTCGCCGCTGCATCACCAGATCTACCTCGTGCTGGCCGACGGTATCTCGACGGGGCGCTACCCTGAGGGCGAACCGCTGCCGACCGAGGAACAACTCACGCGCATGTTCAGCGTGTCGCGCATCACCGTGCGGCGCGCGATGGCCAGCCTGCACGATGCCGGCCTGATCGAGCGCGGCGCCGGGCGGCGCACGATCGTGCGACCCCAGATCGGTCAGCCGATGCGCATGCCGGTCTCGTCGGTGATCGAGAATATCGTGTCCTATGGCGCCGAGACGGTCGCCGAGGTCCTCGAGTTCGGCTACGTCGAGGCCCGCGGCTTCGCGCGCGACCGGCTGTGGGACGCCGACGAGAACCCGGTCCAGCGCGCGGTTCGCGTCCGGTCGCAGGACGGCACGCCGGTGATGCATCTGACCAGCTACGTTCCCGCCGCGCTCGGCCGGACCTTCACCCGGGCCGACCTCAACCGCATCCCGATGTTCCAGCTCCTGGGGCGGGCGGGCGCGCATATCTGCGGGGCCGAGCAGCTCGTCTCGGCAGTGCTGGCCGAGCCGCTGGTGGCGTCCCGCCTGGGCGTCAAGGTCGGCGCGGCCCTGATCGACCTGCGCAGCCTGATGATCGACCAGAAGGGGCGGGCGGTGGAGTACGTCGAGATGCTGGCCGTGCCCGAGCATCTGAAGCTGCGCTTCACCGTGCATCCCGAAACTCTCAAGGCGCCCCCGCGCCCGACGCCAGCCGCGAAACGCAAACGCTAGAGGAAGAAACCATGTCCAACGCCGCCAATTTCCGCAAACTGCTTTCATCCGGAAAGATGGTCGTCGCCCCCGGCGCCATCGACTGCATCACCGGCCGCGCCATCGCCCAGGCGGGCTTCTCCGCCGCCTACATGACCGGCGCTGGCACGTCGGCCACGCTCGGCTATCCCGACTATGGCTTGATCACCATGAGCGAGATGGTCGGCAATGCCAGCCGGATCGCGAACTCGATCGACATCCCGCTGATCAGCGACAGCGACACCGGCTTCGGCAACGAGCTGAACGTGTTTCGCACCGTGCAGGAGTTCGAACGGGCCGGCGTCGCCGCGATCCACATCGAGGACCAGGTGTTCCCGAAGAAGTGCGGCCATCTCGACAACAAGGAACTGGTCAGCCGCGAGGACTTCATCGCCAAGATCCGTGCTGCTTCGGCGGCCCGCCGGTCGAACGACTTCTGCATCATCGCCCGGACCGATTCGCGCGCCGTCGTGAGCCTCGACGAGGCGATCGAGCGCGCCAATGCCGCCCTTGCGAACGGGGCCGATGTGGCCTTCGTCGAGGCGCCGCAGACCATGGCCGAGATCGAGTCCGTGCCGAAGCGCGTCAACGGCCCCTGCCTGCTGAACGTCGTGCGCGGCGGCAAGACGCCGGAGATCGCTCTCGATGTCGCCGAGCGCATGGGTTACGCCATCGCCATCGTGCCCGGTCTGCTGCTGGGCGGCATCATCCAGACCTGCGACCGGCTGCTGGGCGACCTCAGGCAGGGCAAGTTCCCGCCGGTCACGGGCTCGCCCGGCAAGACCTTCGCCCGCTTCGGCGCCGCCGAGTGGGACGAGCGCCGCACCGCCTTCCGCGACCCGGTCAAGGCCGCCGCGGAGTAACCACGCTCGTACGATTTCACGGAGGAAGTGCATGGCCGCCGCGCGCACGATGTTCGAGAAGATCTGGCAGCGTCACGTCGTCGTCGATCGCGACGACGGCTACACGCTGCTCTACATCGACCGTCACCTGATGCATGACGGCTCGGCGGCGGGCTTCGCCAAGCTGCGCGAGCGCAACATGAAGCTGCGCCGTCCCGATCGCGGCTTCGCGACGCCCGACCACTATGTGCGCAGTGATACCCGTGAAATCTCGGCGATTGCCGATCCGCATCATCGGAAGCTGGTCGAGGCGATCCGCACAAATACCGCGGAGAGCGGCGTCACGCTGTTCGATCTCGGTGATGAGCGGCAGGGCATCGCCCATGTCGTCGGTCCCGAACAGGGGGTCACCCAGCCCGGCCTCACCCTGGTCTGCGGCGACTCGCACACCTCGACCCACGGGGCGCTGGGCGCGCTGGCCTTCGGCATCGGATCGTCCGAAGTGGCGCATGTGATGGCCACGCAATGCCTGTGGCAGCGCAAGCCCAAGGCGATGCGCATCAGCGTCGACGGCACCCTGGGCGCGGGCGTGACGGCCAAGGACGTGATCCTCGCCATCATCGCCCGCATCGGCACGGCCGGCGCGGTCGGCCATGTCATCGAATATGCCGGCAGCGCGATCCGAGGCCTCTCCATCGAAGGCCGGCTCACGGTCTGCAACATGTCTATCGAGGCCGGCGGCAAGGCCGGCATGGTGGCGCCGGACGACACGACCATCGCCTATCTGAAGGGCAGGCCGTTTGCGCCGAAGGAAGCGGAATGGGACAAGGCGGTCGCCTTCTGGCGCACCGTCCCGAGCGACGAAGGCGCCACCTTCGACCGTGAGGTCAGCCTCGACGCGGCATCGATCGCACCGATGGTGACCTGGGGCACCAGCCCCGAGGATGCGCTGTCGATCGCCGGTCGGATCCCCGAGCCCTCGACGGCGCCGGATGCCGCCAAGAGGGAGAGCATGAAGCAGGCGCTGGATTATATGGGCCTGGTGCCCGGCACGCCGCTCGAAGAGGTGCCGGTCGATCGTGTGTTCATCGGCTCCTGCACCAACAGCCGAATCGAGGATCTGCGCGACGCCGCCAAGGTCGCGAAGGGCCGCAAGGTCGTGATTCCGTCCTGGGTGGTCGCGGGATCGGGCCTGGTGAAGAAGCAGGCCGAGGCCGAGGGGCTGGACAGGATCTTCGTCGAGGCCGGGTTCGAATGGCGCGAGCCCGGATGCTCGATGTGCGTGGGCATGAACGGCGATACCGGCAAGCCGCAGCAGCGCATTGCCTCGACCTCGAACCGCAACTTCATCGGGCGGCAGGGGCCGGGGGTGCGGACGCATCTCGTCAGCCCGGCGATGGCGGTGGCCGCCGCGGTCTCCGGCCGCTTCGCCGACGTCCGCAAGCTGGCCTGAGGAGGATCGCCATGGAAGCCTTCACCACGCTGGATGCCGTCGCCCTCCCGATCGACCAGCCGAACCTCGACACCGACCAGATCATCCCGGCGCGTTTCCTTGGCAAGCCGCGGGAGATGCAGGTCGGCGCGCTGTTTCACGACCTGCGCTACGGGCCGGACGGCACGCCGCGACCGGATTTCGTCAGCAACATGCCGGCCTATGCCGACGCGAGGATCGTCGTGGCCGAACGCAACTTCGCCTGCGGGTCATCGCGCGAGAACGCCGTCACGGTGATGGTCGACAACGGGCTGCGCGCCTTCATTGCCCCGAGCTTCGGCGACATCTTCTTCAACAACTGCTTCCAGAACGGCGCCCTGCCGATCCGCCTGGAGGCTTCCCGGGTGGCCGAGCTCCGGGCGGCGCTGCACGCCTCGCCGGGCGCCAGGATCAGGATCGATCTCGCAAGCCAGACCGTGGTCGGGCCCGACGGCAAATCGGACCGCTTCGAGATCGATTCCTTCCGCAAGGATTGCCTGCTGCAGGGCGCCGACGAAGTCAGTCTGACCCTGAGCTACGACGGGGACATCAAGGCCTTCGAGGCGAGGCAGCGTCAGGAGATGAGCTGGCTGTAGTCACTTCGCCGACCCAAATCCCTGCAGCGTCCAGACCAGCGGGGCGGGATCGACGCGGACTTCGCCCGTCTGAGGCCGGTCGATGTCGATGATCAGCACGATGGCCAGGGTCCAGACGCCGAGCAGCAGCAGCGACAGGCCCGGCTGCCGGCTGCCGACCAATCCGAAGCCATATCCCACTGCGCCCACGGCGAAGACCGAAACGGTCAGCAGCAGCCGCAGGATGTAGGGTGGCACATGCGTGTTGAAGTTGCGCCGGTTGGTCAGCGACAGGTCGATCATCTCGTTGAGGGAGGAAAGCAGTAGTCCCGAGATGGGGGTGGGAGACCGCTCGGCGACGCCGCGGGCGATGATCCACATCTGCGATTGGAGCTTGTTCGAGCGCTCCAGCAGCGGCTCCTCGTTCCCTGCGGGATTCGAATTGCCGACAACGATCGCGATCCGCAGTTCGGTGTACTCGCGCAGCAGCCGCTGCAGCGCCTCGCCTTCGGCGGCCGTGGTTCCGACCGTCGCCCGCAACCAGGCGGTACCGATGGCATTGGCCTCGGCAAGCACCGAATCGCGCCGCTGCTGATAGCGGTCCGAAGCCATCGACAGCGAGACGCCGAGCAGGAAGGCAAGCAGACCCATCATGCCGGCCGTCGCGAAGTTGGTCGACGATTTCTCGCCGTCCGTCGGCGTATGGAGCCGGGCGACGAACTTGCCGAACTGCACGCCGATCTCGAGCGAGACCAGCAGAAGCAGCAGGATGAAGAGGCCGGCGAGGTGGAGGTTGCCTTTGGAAAGGCTCTGGAGAAAGCCGATCAGCGCGTCGAAGGGGCCGAGGGACATCTTTCCTGGATCCCGGCCGATCTCTCAGGGCTTCCAGCGCAGGAAGTTGGCGATCAGTCGAAGTCCGGTCGCCTGGCTCTTCTCGGGATGGAACTGCGTGCCCGCGAGATTGTCGCGGCCGACGATCGCTGTGACCGGTCCGCCATAGTCGGTCAGCGCCAGCACGGTCTCGGGCTTGCTGGCGGCGAGCTGGTAGGAATGCACGAAGTAGGCATGGGCGCGCGGGGTGATGCCCTCGAGCAGGGCATGCGGCCTGAGGTCCGTCAGCTCGTTCCAGCCCATGTGCGGGATCTTCAGATGGTCCTTGCCGGGCACTATGCGCACCACGTCGCCGGCGATCCAGTCCAACCCGGCATGGATGCCGTACTCGACGCCGCGCGTCGCCATGAGTTGCATGCCGACGCAGATGCCGAGGAACGGCTTGCCACGCTCGATCACCTCGCGCTGCAGCGTGTCGACCATACCCGGCACGGCGTAGAGGCCGGCACGGCAGTCGGCGAAGGCGCCGACACCCGGCAGCACGATGCGGTCGGCGGCGGCAACTTCGGCCGGCGACGACGTCACCAGCACGCGCTCATGGGTGCCGGCCTCGCGCGCGGCGCGCTCGAAGGCCTTGGCGGCGGAACGGAGGTTGCCCGACCCGTAGTCGACGATTGCGACGGTCATGTCCGGGCCTAGAGCACGCCCTTGGTGCTGGGCACGGCGGTCGTCTGGCGCGGGTCGATCTCCACCGCGACGCGGAGCGCCCGGGCGATGCCCTTGAAGCAGGTCTCGACGATGTGGTGGTTGTTCTCGCCGTAATGGTTCCATACGTGCAGCGTCAGGCCGCCCAGCTGGGCGAAGGCCTGGAACCACTCCTTGAACAGCTCGGTGTCCATGGTGCCGAGCTTGGGCTTGGAGAAGTTCACCTTCCAGATCAGGTACGGCCGGTTCGAGGCGTCGAGCGCTACCTCGGTCAGGGTCTCGTCCATCGGGATGTGTGCCGAACCGTAGCGGCGGATGCCGGCACGGTCGCCCAGCGCCTTGCTCAGGCACTCGCCCAGCACGATGCCGGCGTCTTCGGTGGTGTGGTGGTAGTCGATGTGCAGGTCGCCTTCGGCGCGCAGCGTGATGTCGATCAGGCTGTGGCGCGAGAGCTGCTCCAGCATATGGTCGAGGAAGCCGATGCCGGTCTTGATGTCGTACTTGCCAGTGCCGTCGAGATTGATGGCGGCAGCAATGCTCGTTTCCTTCGTGGCCCGCGCGACATAGGCCCGCCGCCCGCCGGTGCCCGGTGTCGTGAGGGGCTGGGACGGCGGCGTGGTCTTGGCCGGAGCCTTGGCAGGCGCGTTCTTTGCGGCCTTGGGGGCCATCGTGAGTCCTCTCGGTTGCGCCCCGTTCATACAGGAACGCGAGCGGCACGGTCGAGCGCGACGCGCGTCAGAATGACGCCCAGCAACACGATCAGGCCGCCGATCACGCGGGCTGCGGTGAGGGGATCGCCGAAGAAGGCGGCCGACAAGCCCACACCCGCCACGGGGATCAGGTACATGTAGACCATGACCCGGCTGACCCCCAGCCGCTCCAGCCCGGCGGTGAGGCCGAGGAAGGCGACGCCCACGGGAAAGATCGCCGTATAGAGCCAGAAGCCCAGGAGCCGGTCGTCGAGCCGTGCGAATTCACGGAGGGAATCGAAGGCGAGGGCGAAGGGCATCAGGATCAGGGAACCGATCAGGGTCGTCCAGGCCATGACCTGAAGGGCTCCCAGCCGCTGGCTATAGGGCGCCCCGCGCTCGACATAGAGCGCCCAGGCGAAGGCCGAGACCATCCAGAGCAGGGTGCCGTCGAGGCTGCCGAACGAGAGGGTGAGGCGGGTCAGGCTGTTGTTCACCACCAGCACGACGCCCGCAAAGGCCACGGCGATGCCGGCCCAGCCGAGCACGGAAAGCCGCCGGCCGGCGAACCAGGCAAGGATGGCCGAGAAGGCCGTTGTGGTGGTCATCACGATCGAGCCGACCGACGGGGCGCTGCGCGCCATGGCGAGCCCCCAGCAGGCCTGGAATATCGTGACGCCGATGATCGACAGCAGGATCATCGGGACCCAGTCGCGTTGCGGGAGGGCCATGGGCCGGCGCCGCAGCGCCAGTACAGCGAACAGGAAGAGAGCGGCGATCAGGTAGCGCGAGGCGCTGTAGAGCAGCGGGCTCATGACCGCGAGCACATCCTTGGCGAAGGGATAGCTCGAGCCCATGAGCAGCGCCGTGCCAAGCATCAGGGCATCGCCGGTGTGGCGATGTCCCTTCATCCGACGTCTCTAGTGACGGACGTCACTTACGAGCGCGGCGCCGTCGAAGCCTTCTGTGCGCCCCAGAAGCCGAACAGCGCGCCGGCGACGCGGCGGATCTGGATCTCCTCCGAGCCTTCGGTGATGCGGTAGCGGCGGTGGTGGCGATAGATGTGTTCGAACGGCGTGTGGCGCGAATAGCCGATGCCGCCGTGAACCTGGATGGCACGATCGGCGGCGTCGCATACCAGCCGGTTGGCGCGGTAGTTCGACATTGCCACCCACTCGCTCACGTTCATGTGGTGCTCGCGGTCGAGATGCCAGGCGGTCTTGCGCACCAGTCCGCGCGTCATCTCGGCTTCGGTGTGCAGCTCGGCCAGCGGGAACTGGATCGCCTGGTTGGTGGCCAGCGCCTTGCCGAAAACTTTGCGGTTCTTGGCATAGGCCACCGACATGTCGATGCAGTACTGCGCGGCACCGAGGCTGGAGGCGGCCTGGCGGATGCGGTTCTCGTGCACGAAGGTCTGCGCCACGTCGAGGCCGCGACCTTCATCGCCCAGCATGGTCGAATTCGGCACCGTCACGTTGGTCAGAGACACCTCGGCATGGTCGCTCGGCATGTTGAAGGTCCACCACATGTGCTCGATCTTGAAGCCGGGCGACTTCACGGGCACGAGGAATGCCGAGATGCCGCGCGCATCGCCTGCCTTGCCCGAGGTCCGGGCGAACACGAGATCGACGGTCGCGGTGTGCATGCCGGTGTTGAACCGTTTCATGCCGTTGATCACCCAGTCGCTGCCCTGCTTGACGGCGGTGGTTTCCATGAACGTGGCGTCGGAGCCGTGCAACGGCTCGGTAAGGCCGAAGCCGATACGCTCCGTCCCCTTGAACATGCCTTCGATGTAGCGGTCCTTCTGTTCCTGCGTGCCGAAGCGGTGCAGCAGCAGGGCCACCGGGAAGTTGCCGACGATCGAGCTCTCGTTCTGCAGGTCGTTGTGCAGGCCGAGCCCCTTGTGCGCCAGATGCTCGCGGATGATCGCCATGGCGAGGTTGGACCCGTCCTTGCCGCCCAGCGCCTTCGGGAGCCCGAAGCGCAGGTGGCCGGCCTTGTCGGCGCGCCGCTTCATCTCGGCCAGCAGTTCCTCCCATTCGTGGCGCGGCTGGCCGTCATTGTCCCAGTCGGTGCGCGCATGCTCGCGGCGATGGTCGAAGAAGCGGATATTGTCGTTCTCGCGCTCCAGCGGCCGGATCTCGCGCTCGATGAATTCGTCCAGCTCGACCAGATAGGCCGCGATGTCCGCGGGAATGTTGAAATCCATGAATCGTTCCTCCGTTTGGCGGAGGAGTTTACGCAGCCGGCAGGTCGACCCGGAAGCGGCTGCCGCCGCCTTCTGCCGCAAGGCAAACCGCGTCGCCGCCGTGGCGGCGCGCGATGTCGAGGACGAGGGCGAGGCCGAGGCCGCTGCCGCGGCCGCTCTCCGCAGCTCCGGCCATACGGTAGAAGGGCTCGAAGATGCGCTGGCGTTCGGCCTCGGGCACGCCGGGGCCGCGGTCGGTCACGTCGAGCACCGCGCGGTCGGCCTCCCGTGTCACCGAGACCTCGATCGGCGTGCCGCCACCGTAGCGTTGCGCGTTCTCGACGAGGTTGCGCACCAGCCGGCGCAGCAGGGTGCGGTCGCTATTGACGGTCACCGGCTCGCCGCTCACCTCGACGTCGTAGTGCGAGGCTTCCTCGGCAGCCAGCGCCAGCAGGTCGACCGGCTCGCGCTGCTCCAGCGTGGGCAGCGCCTCGAGCCGGCTCGCCAGCAGGATCTGCTCGATCAGCTCGTTGAGTTCGGCAACGTCACGTTTCAGCGATTCGCGCGTCCGGGGATCGGCGCTGTCGCCCAAGAGCGAGGCCGCCACCGAGATGCGGGTGAGCGGCGTGCGCAGCTCGTGGCTGGCATTGGCCAGCAGCAGCCGGTGGGCGGCGACCAGCGCCTCGATGCGCTCGGCCGAGCGGTTGAAGCTCGCGGCCAGGGCGGCCACCTCGTCGCGGCCCTCGACCTTCACGCGGGCGCCGAGATCGCCGCCGCCCAGCCGGTCGACGCCGGCCTTGAGCCGCTCCAGCCGTCGGCCGAGTCCGCGCACCACCGGAAAGGCCCCGACGGCAACGGCGATGGCCACCATCCCGAGCGCCGCGGCGATCCAGAAGATCGGGTTGGGCCGCTCGCGCACCTGGCGCGCCACCAGCCAGCGGCCGTCGGGCAGCTGCAGCACGAAGTTCGGCCCGCCCGGGCCACGCCGCCAGCCGGTGCGCGCCCGGTTGGGGTCGAAGCGCGGCGGCGGCCTGCCCGCCATGGCGATCATGTCGCCGTCGGGTTCGTAAAGGGCGATGTCGAAGCGCAGCTTTCGCTGCAGCCCCTCGATCGCACGCTGCTGTTCGAGACGCGGCGCCGTGGCGTCCGGCAGCAGCGCGCCGGTCAGTTCGGCCGCGACGTCGAGATACTGCGGCGTGCGATTGTCGTCGTCGGCCACCCGCCACAGCAGGACCGCCGCGCCGACGAACACCGCCAGCACGATCAGGATGGTGACGTAGAACTGCAGGTAGAGACGCTGCACGGCCTAGCGGTCCTGATCCCTGGCGAAGACGTAGCCGGTGCCGCGCAGGGTGAGGATGCGGCGCGGCTTCTTGGGATCGTCCTCGATGGCGGCACGGATGCGGCTGACATGGACGTCGACCGAACGGTCGAAGGCTTCGAGCTTCTCGCCCTTCAGCAGATCCATCAGCGCGTCGCGCGACAGCACGCGGCCGGCCCGTTCGGCCAGCGCCAGCAGCAGCGCGAACTGGTAGGAGGTGATGGGGCGTTCCTCGCCGTCGACGCGCACGACGCGCGCGCCCTTGTCGATCTCCAGCCGGCCGAAGCGCAGCACGTCTTCCTTTGGTGCCGACGATCCCCTGCGGCGCAGGATCGCGCGCAGGCGGGCCTGCAGCTCGCGCGGTTCGAAGGGCTTGGCGAGATAGTCGTCGGCACCCAGTTCGAGCCCGACGACGCGGTCCATCGGTTCGCCGCGTGCGGTCAGCATCAGGATCGGCACGTCGCTGGTGCCGCGCAGGCGCCGGCAGAGGTCGAGCCCGTCGGCATCGGGCAGCATGAGGTCGAGGATGACGGCGTCGAAGGTCTCGCGCCGAAGCTGGGTCTCGCCGTCTCGGCCGGTGTTCGCCACGGTCACGCGAAAGCCCGCCCCGCCGAGATAGTCCGAAACCATCCCGGCGAGGCGGTCGTCGTCGTCGATCATCAGGATGCGCTCGGCCATCGGCTCAGTATCGGACCGGCGCGGTCCCGATGTCATCTTCCGTCAATCCCTGCCGTGCAGCCCCTTGGGCTCAGCCTTTCCGGGGGCCGTGCTTGTGGTCGTTCCAGGATTTGAAGAAAGCCTGGCGCTGGTTGGCGTTCAGCACGTTGCCGGCGTCGGTCAACGCCTTGGTGAAGCGCTTGGAGCTCTCGTCCGCGATCTTCATCTGTTCGACGCGGATCTGCTCGATCTTCGCCGGGTCGATGGTCGGGGCCTCGAGCGCCGCGCGCATGGCCTTGCGGTTTTCGACGCGCTGGGCATGCAGCGGCTTCATGTCGGCGAAGGCGGCCTTCAGGATGCCCACGATCTGCTTCTTCTGGTCCTGCGTCGCGTCGGTGCCGTTCAGCGCCTTGTCGACGCGCTTCTCGATGCGCTCCTGGAACTTCGCCGGATCGACCGACCCGCCGTCCGCCCGCGCAAAGGCCGGCATGCCGGCGGTCGCCGCAAGGCTGCCCGCGAGGAGGGCGGCCATCACCGTCTTGATGCTGAGGTTCGTCATGTCTGTCTCCATTCTGGTTCGGGTGCTGTCCCCGTACGCCCAAGATGGAGGGTCCCGGTTTCGCGCCCATCTCGCGCCGGTAAAGTTGTGTAAAGTGCCGCCACGATGACGATTGTGACGACCGAGCGCCTGTCGCTCAGGCCCCTGCTGCCGGCCGATGCCGAAGACTATGCCGAAATGCGCTTTCACCCCGGGGTGGCCCGGTGGCTGCCGCCGGCCCCAGGCATGGCGCAGGAGGGCGATCTCGTGGCGGCGGCCCATGCCGCGATCGAGCGCTTCGCATCATCGTGGGAGCGGCGACGCCTCGCCCCCTGGGGCGTGTTTCGCGAAGGTCGGCTGATCGGCCATGCCGGGCTGAACTTCATCGAGCAGTTCGACGGGGTCGAGGTGCTGTGGGCGCTGCATCCCGATGCCTGGGGCAAGGGCTACGCGACGGAAGCGGCACGCGCGGCGCTGGCCTACGGTTTCGACACGCTGGAACTGGACTCGATCTTCGCGATCACGCTGGAGGAGAACCGTGCCTCGCGCTCGGTGATGGAGCGGCTTGGTCTCACATATCGCAAGCGCGTCGACTACAAGGGCTTCACCGACATCGTCTGGTACGAAATCGACCGCGCGACCTACGCGGAAAGTATGTCCAGCGCGGCGCGGTGAACGGCGGGGTCGCCGGCCGCGACGACGGCACCCTCGGAGTGCATGTCGAGAGGATTGCCCTTCCAGTCGGTGATCGTGCCGCCGGCACCGGTGATGACGGGAATGAGCGCGGCATAGTCGTAGAGCTTCAGGTCGGCCTCGACGACGAGATCGACATGACCCGCCGCCAGCAGCCCGTAGGCATAGCAGTCGCCGCCCCAGCGGAAGAGCTTCACCTTCTCGGTGAGGGTCTGGTGTGGCCTGGCGTAGCGGCCGGCGAACATGGAAGGCGCGGTGGAGTACATGTAGGCGCTGGCGAGGTCGGCACAGGCGCGCACCGAGATCGGCTGGCCGTTCAGGGTCGAGCGCTCGCCGTCGACGCCCAGCCAGCGCTCCCGCAGGATCGGCTGGTCGATGATGCCGAGCACCGGCTTGCCGCGGTGGAACAGGCCGATCAGCGTGCCGAACAGCGGCAGGCCGGTGATGAAGGCCTTGGTGCCGTCGATCGGATCGAGCACCCAGACATAGTCCGCATCGGTGCGGACCGCGCCATGCTCCTCGCCGAATACGCCGTGGTCGGGGACCTCGCGCGTCAGCAATTCGCGCATCGCCGTCTCCGCTTCGCGGTCGGCGATGGTGACGGGGCTCAGGTCGGACTTGTCGTCGACCGTGACGCCGGTGCGGAAATAGCGGGCCGCGATCGGCCGGGCGGCGTCGGCCAGCTGGTGGGCCAGCGCGACGAGGTTCGAAGGAACCACCTAGGGCAGCGGCGCCGGCGTGTCGGCCATGGTGCGCAGGTAGGCGATCATGTCGGCGCGATCCTGCTCCTTCGGAAGGCCGGCAAACGCCATCTTCGTGCCGCGCACATAGGTGGTCGGCTTGAAGATCATGTGGTCGATGTCCTCGTAGGTCCACTCGCCGCCCTTGGCGGTCAGCGCCGAGGAGTAGGAGAAGCCGGCATGGCTCGCCTTGGGACGGTTGACGATGCCCCACAGGTTCGGGCCGACCTTGTTCGCGCCGCCCTTGTCGATCGTATGGCAGGAGAAGCACTGCTTCTGGAACAGGGCCTTGCCGGCGTCGACATTGGCGCTGGCGAGCTTCGGACCGATCGGGGGAATGTCGACGGTGGCGGGCGCGGCGGCCGTCTGGGTCGGCGCGTCGTCGGAGACGGCAAGCGCCGGCTTGTCCAGCTTGTGCGGGTGCACGACGGCATTGGAAACCTTGCCGACCACCATCGCGAAGAGGGCGGAAGCCAAAACGCAGCCTGCGATCGTGTTGAAACTGGCCATGTCAAATCCCGAAGCGGCGAATTCTACGGACGCTGCTGTAGCATGCCCGCACCGTCGCCAGTAGTATTCCATCACGTCCGGAGGATCGCGCGGCGGAACGTCGCAAGTGCCGGATATTACGAGGTTTTTCGCCTATCGAAGGGCCTCGGAACGCGGCACGGGAGAGTTCGGCAAATGGCAAAAGGTCGGGGCGAGAAGCGGCAGGGCAAAGCCGTCGCCAGCAACATCATCGCCTTTCAGGGCGAACCCGGCGCCAATTCCGACATGGCCTGCCGCGCGGCCTTTCCCTACATGACGACCCTGCCCTGCCCGACCTTCGACGCCGCCATGGGCGCCGTGCAGGCCGGCAAGGCGGAAATGGCCATCATTCCGGTCGAGAATTCGATCGCCGGCCGCGTCGCCGACCTGCACAGCCTGCTGCCGCACACCAGGCTGAAGATCGTGGCCGAGCACTTCCAGCGGGTCGAGCACTGCCTGGTCGCCCTGCCGGGCGCGTCGCTGAAGTCGATCCGGACGGTCAAGAGCCATGTCCAGGCGCTGGCCCAGTGCCGCAATTTCCTGAAGAAGCACCGGTTGCAGCCCGTGGTCCACGCCGACACGGCCGGTGCCGCCCGCGAGATCGCGGACATCGGCGACGCCAGCGTCGGCGCGATCGCGTCGTCGCTGGCCGCGCGCATCTACGACCTCAAGGTGCTGGCCAGGAACATCGAGGATGCCGACCACAACACCACGCGCATGCTGGTCTTCTCGCGCGAGGCGGCCCATCCCGACTGGCGCACCGTGCAGTGCATGACGGCCTTCCTGTTCCGGGTGAAGAGCCGGCCGGCAGCGCTCTACAAGGCGCTGGGCGGATTCGCGACCAACGGGGTCAACATGGTGAAGCTGGAAAGCTACCTGTCGGGAGCCCGCTTCGAGCAGGCGATGTTCTATGCCGAGGTCGAGGGTCATCCCGAGCAGCGCAACGTCCTGCTGGCGCTGGAGGAACTGGGCTTCTTCTCCGAGGAGCTGAAGATGCTGGGCTCCTTCCCGGCCAACCCCTTCCGCCGCAAGGGCTGGGAAGCCCCGACCCGCCCCGGCACCTGAGGCTCATCGCATGCCGCAACAGCCCGTCCGCATCGCACCCTCCATCCTGTCGGCGGATTTCGCCGCGCTCGGCCGCGAGGTCGAGGCGATCACCGAAGCCGGCGCCGACTGGATCCATGTCGATGTGATGGACGGGCATTTCGTGCCCAACCTGACGATCGGGCCGATGGTGGTGAAGGCGCTGCGCAAGCACAGCCGGCAGCCCTTCGACGTCCATCTGATGATCTCGCCGGTCGATCCGCTGGTGCCCGCCTATGTCGAGGCCGGCGCCGACGTGATCTCCTTCCATCCCGAGGCTGGTCCGCACGTCCATCGCACGATCCAGCTCATCAAGGGGCTCGGACGCAAGGCGGGCGCGGTGCTCAATCCGGCGACGCCGCTTGCCGCCATCGAGCACGTGCTGGGCGATCTCGATCTCGTGCTGGTGATGAGCGTCAATCCGGGTTTCGGCGGACAGGCCTTCATCGAGAGCCAGCTCGCCAAGATCGCCGCCCTGCGCAAGGCGATCGACGCGCTGGGCAAGCCGATCGACCTCGAGGTCGATGGCGGTGTCAACGTCGAGACCGCGAAGCGCTGCATCCGGGCGGGTGCCGACGTGCTGGTTGCCGGCACTGCCGTATTCAGCGGCGGTCCGGAGCGCTATGCGGCCAACATCGAGGCGTTGCGTTCATGAGCGACATGATTGACTGAAGTAACCCCCGTCGTCTCGACCGGAGCACCGAAGGTGCGGAGTGGAGAGACCTTTTTTCCACTTGAAGCCGTCAAACTGAGGGAAAAAGATCTCTCCACTCCGCCGAGCTGCGCTCGGCTCCGGTCGAGACGACGGAGTGGCTGTGTATTCAGCGCGTCGTTCTAAACGACCTCGACGCCGATTTCGGCAGCGATGCGGCGCAGCGCGGCGACGGAGCGGGCGGTGGCGTTGCGGCCGTCCTGCGGGCAGTGAGTCTCGATGCTGGCGTGGATCTGGCCGATCGGCGCGGGAGCCTTGGCCGCCTCGGTCAGGAGTCGGGTGAGTTCCGCGGCCCAGGGGACGTTTCCGTCGCCCAGCGGTACGGTCCGGTTGGCTGCCGTGTCGCGATCCTTGAGATGGATGAGGTCGACCAGCGGGGCGAGCGAGGCGATCTCGGCATCGGTCGGCGGCGCCCCCATCGCCCAGGCGTTGCCGATATCGACCAGCGGGCGCAGCTGGACCGGGAACGGGCCGGGCGCCATGGCCTCCTGCATCGACGTGAACAATTCGGCGAGGTTGCCGACCGAGCCGATGTTGCAGACCGCTTCATTCTCGATCTGCACGTTGATCGAATAGGTCGCGCCGAGATCGGCCAGCCGCTCGAAGTGTCCGAAGAGGTCGGACGGCCGATAACCGGGATAGCGCAGGTGACTGAAGACCCGGATCTTCTCGGCGCCGAAAAGGGTGGCCATGTCGAACGCATGGATCAGCGGATCGTCGGCGGGGCAGTCGGCTGGATCGAACGCGAAATCGACCTTGCCGCCTTCGCTGCCCTTGCCGGGCGCCGGCCATTTCAGCAGCGGCGAGACGAAGGTCGGCACCGTCAGGCCGGCCTGCTCGATCCGGCGCGCGATCGCGCCGCCCTCCTCGAGCGACAGGCCGAGCAGGTTCCGGCCTTCCACCGTGCGCATGTCGAGGCGCCGCACCTCGTGTTCGGCGCAGAAGGAGATCATTTCGTCGAGGGAGGGGCCGATTTCGTCGCCGATGACAGCGAGGGCGAGACGGGGCAGGGGCATGCGGCTAACCTACAATGGACGGGGCTCATTGGCTAAAGTCGGGACGAGCGCAAGGGAGACGGCATGAGCGACGACGCGGCGATCTTCGTGGGGGCCAGCACCGCCGACCAGTATCTCCTGCTGAAGTATGCCAATCGCCACGGGCTGATCGCCGGAGCGACCGGCACCGGCAAGACCGTGACCCTGCAGACCATCGCCGAGGGATTCTCCGCCTATGGCGTGCCAGTCTTCATGGCCGACGTGAAGGGCGACCTGTCGGGCGTCAGCCAGGCAGGCGGCAACAATCCTCGGGCGCTGGAGCGTGCGAAACAGCTCGGCATCGACGGCTATGCCGGCCGCGCCTTTCCGACGATCTTCTGGGACCTGTTCGGCGAGAAGGGCCATCCGATCCGCACCACGGTGAGTGAGGTCGGGCCGGTGCTGATGGCCCGCCTGCTGCAGCTCAACGAGACACAGGAAGGCGTGCTGAACATCGTCTTCAGGATCGCCGACCAGCAAGGACTGCTGCTGCTCGACTTCAAGGACCTGCAGGCCCTGCTGCAATGGGTGGCCGAGAATGCCGGCACGCTCACCACGGAGTTCGGCAATGTCAGCAAGCAGTCGGTCGGGACCATCCAGCGCCAGCTCCTGACGCTCAGCCAGCAGGGCGGCGAGTGGTTCTTCGGCGAGCCGTCGCTCGTGCTCACCGACATGATCCGCTGCGATCCCGCGGGCTACGGCGCCATCAACATCCTGGCGGCCGACCGGCTGATGCAGAGCCCGCGCCTCTATGCGACCTTCCTGCTGTGGCTGCTGTCGGAGTTGTTCGAGTCGCTGCCTGAAGTGGGCGATCTCGACAAGCCGAAGTTCGTCTTCTTCTTCGACGAGGCGCATCTGCTGTTCGACGACGCGCCCAAGGCGCTGTTGTCGCGCATCGAGCAGGTCGTACGGCTGATCCGCTCCAAGGGCGTCGGCGTCTATTTCATCACCCAGAATCCTCTCGATCTCCCGGAGACGGTCCTGGGGCAGCTGGGCAACCGCGTGCAGCATGCGCTGCGTGCCTTCACGCCACGCGACCAGCGGGCCGTGAAAGTGGCGGGCGAGACGTTTCGCCCGAACAAGGGGTTCGACGCCGCGCAGGCCATCACCGAGCTCGGCGTCGGCGAGGCGCTGCTGTCGTTCCTCGATGCCAAGGGCGTGCCGTTTCCGGTCGAGCGCTGCTTCATCGCCCCGCCGCAGGGCCGCATCGGGCCGGCCACGGCGGAGGAGCGCGCGGCCGTAATGGCGGCCAGCCCGCTGGCCGGCAGATACGACGAGGTGGTCGATCGCCAGTCGGCCTATGAAATCCTGACGGGCCGGGTTGCGGAATCGGCAGCCCCCGACCCCGCGCCGCCGCCGCGCCGCCGCGGCCGGTACGGTTCGGTGCCGCCCACCGTTCCCGCAACGACCGGACCCTGGGGGCCGCGCACCGCTGCGCCTGCCACCGACGTCGAACAGCCGATCCCGCCGGCGCCGCGGCCGGAACCGCCTCTGAAGAAGGCACAGCCCCAGCCACAGTCGCCCACGCCGGAGCCGAAGAAAGTGCCGGCGGGCCGCCAGCGCGATTCGGTGGGTATCACGGTCGCCAAGGCGGCCGGCCGCAGCATGGCCACCATCGCCGCACGCGAGGCGGCGAAGGCGGTGTTCGGCAGGGGCAAGGCCGCATCAATCGGCGCCAGCGTCGGTGGCGCCGTGTTGCGCGGCGTGCTGGGCTCGATCCTGAGACGCTGATCCGCTGTGGGCGTCGGTCGCGCCCGTTCAGCCCAGGCGGGTCAGCTCAGGCGGTCGAGTTCCTTGACGATGGCGTCGCCCATTTCCTGGGTGCCGACCTTCTTCACGCCGTCGGTGTTGCCCACCA
>VFQN01002137.1_pt1 | contig 31357 bp, 24 predicted proteins | sample 3512371 | NCBI WGS metagenome assembly VFQN01 (sample SAMN10412370, study PRJNA504923) | tailings metagenome | isolation source: Replicate 2 from Balatoc abandoned mine | place: Philippines: Itogon, Benguet | collected 2017-08-28 | reverse complement strand
ACGAAGTAGCCGTCGGCGAGCCCCTGCATGAGCGCCGACGCGCCGAGGCGGTTGGCACCGTGGTCCGAGAAGTTCGCCTCGCCGGCGACGAACAGGCCGTCGACGTTCGACATGAGCTCGTAGTTCACCCACAGCCCGCCCATCGTGTAGTGGACGGCGGGGTAGATGCGCATCGGCCGCTCGTAGCCGCTCTCGGCGGTAATCCGCTCGTACATCTCGAACAGGTTGCCGTACTTGTCGGCGATCTTGTCCTTCCCCTGCTTGGCGATGGCGGCGGCGAAGTCGAGGTAAACGCCGCGCCCGCCCGGGCCGACCCCGCGGCCGTCGTCGCACGCCTCCTTCGCGGCCCGGCTGGCGATGTCGCGCGGGGCGAGGTTGCCGTAGCTCGGGTACTTCCGCTCCAGGAAGTAGTCGCGGTCCGCCTCGGCGACCTGCGACGGGTGCTTGCCGGCGTCGGCCGCGTTCTTCGGCGCCCAGATGCGGCCGTCGTTGCGGAGGCTCTCGCTCATCAGCGTGAGCTTCGACTGGTGGTCGCCGGTGACCGGGATGCAGGTCGGGTGGATCTGCGTGTAGCACGGGTTGGCGAACGCGGCCCCGCGCTTGTGCGCCCGGTAGGTGGCCGAGACGTTGCACCCGTTGGCGTTCGTGCTGAGGTAGAACACGTTGCCGTAGCCGCCGGTGGCCAGCACCACGGCGTCGGCGGTGAACGACTCGATCTTCCCCGTCTCCAGGTGCCGGGTGACGATCCCCCGCGCCCGGCCGTCCGCGACGATCAGGTCGATCATCTCGCAGCGCGGGAACATCTTGACCGTGCCGAGGCCGATCTGCCGGCTGAGCGCCTGGTACGCGCCGAGGAGGAGCTGCTGGCCGGTCTGGCCGCGGCAGTAGAAGGTACGCTGGAGTTGGGCGCCGCCGAAGCTGCGGGTGTCGAGCAGGCCGCCGTACTCGCGGGCGAACGGCACGCCCTGGGCGACGCACTGGTCGATGATGTTCACCGATTCTTCGGCGAGCCGGTGGACGTTGGCCTCGCGGCTGCGGAAGTCGCCGCCCTTCACGGTGTCGTAGAAGAGGCGGTGGACCGAGTCGCCGTCGTTGCGGTAGTTCTTGGCGGCGTTGATGCCGCCCTGGGCGGCGATGCTGTGGGCGCGGCGCGGCGAGTCCTGGTAGCAGAACGCGAGAACGTTGTACCCGAGCTCGGCGAGCGTCGCCGCCCCAGCCCCGCCGGCCAGCCCGGTGCCGACCACGATGACCGTGTACTTTCGTTTGTTCGCCGGGTTGATGAGCCGCTGGTGCTGCTTGAACGCGGTCCACTTCTCGGCCAGCGGCCCGCCCGGCACCTTCGGATCGAGGTTCATCGTTCGCCGCTCCAAACCGCCGGGGCACGGCCCCGACCCGTTCGCGTGACTCAGCCGACGTACTGCGACTTCACCCACCCGCCGCGGACGCTCGCCACGATCGCCACGTTCCCCGCCAGGATCGCCAGGGCGATCAACAATCCGAGGATGTCGATGCCGCCGCGGAGGCGGGCGTTCTTAATCCCGAGCGTCTGGAACACGCTCGGGATGCCGTGCCGCAGGTGGACGAACAGCACGACCTGGGCGACGAGGTAGAGGGCGATCAGCACGTCGTTCGAGAACCCCGCCACCATCATCTCGTACACGTCGTGGCGGATGGTGTGGTCCCGCTCGTACTGCGTCTTGTCCACGAGGTCGAGGTAGTTCACCTCGGTGGCCGGGGGCACCGTGCGGACGCCGCCCGTCTGGTTCGTCACCAGCACCGACGTGTTGAACGCGGCCGGCTTGACCCAGCCGAACGTGTAGTGCGCCAGGTGGAACAGGGTGAACAGCCCGACCACGATGCCGGTGTAGACCATCGTCCGGCCGGCGAGCGTCGCCTGCGCCGGCGAGTAGACCTGGTACGGCACCGGCCGCGCCGCGGCGGAGCGAGCCTTGAGCCGCAGGGCGAGGGCGATGTGCAGCACGAAGATGGCGAGGAGCCCGGCGCGGGCGATCCAGATGAGGGCGCCGAGGTCGTGCTTGAGGAAGTACGCGTAGTGGTTGATCGCGTCCGGCCCCTGGAGCAGCTTCAGGTTGCCGATCATGTGGAAGACGACGAACCCGACGAGCCCGGTCCCGGTGAGCGCTACGAGGATCTTCGCGCCGACCGATGAGTCCAGGAGTGCGGAGAGAAACGCTTTCGCCTGCAGACCCTTGCGGGGTTTGGCCGGACCCTTCGGGTGGCGGACGCCGGTGGTGGCGGTTTCCATGCGCAGTGTTGACGGTGGTGAACGGTGGCGGGTCGGCTAGCCCATTCTACGGACGCCGCCCGCCGCCGTCCCGCCGCCAACCGCACCCCTCGCCGGCAGATCACCACCGACGCAGGTTGAGTTGAAGCGCCTTTACCGGTCGCCCTTCGTCGGGAGTGGACGGGTCCACACGTCCGCCATCAGCTCGTGGGTCGCCGGTTCCGTCTCCAGCAACTCGGCGCGGGTGAACGGGAAGAAGTCGTTCACCCCGAAGTACGCTTCCGTCATCTCGGCGAAGAACTCCATCGGGTTCGTCAGCGCGTAGTGCTTCACCCGGCGGCCGTCGTAGAGCAGCGCCTTCTCCCCGCGGCCGCTCTTCTTGTACCCCTCGAACGCCTCGCGCACCCGCGGGTTGTCGAACCCGAGCACCTGGTCGTGGTAGGCGTGGGCCAACTCGTGCAGGATCACCCACGGCTGCTCGTTGGTGTTCCGCTTCGTCGCCAGGTCCGCCGCCCGCGGCAGGTGGACGCACTTCGCCAGGTCCGCCGAGTACCCGTTCGACTTCAGCCAGCCGGCGCTCGGGTGGTACTGCATCGGGCCAAGCTTCCCGTGCGTCAGGTCGAGCTGAATCGGCACCGCCTGGAGCTTCTTCACCCGGTCCGGCGGCACGACGACCTTGATGTCGGCGAGTTTGAATTCGAGGAACCGCAGCGCCTTGCGGCGAACCTCGTCGTTGGCCGGGTCGAGGAGCCGGTCGTCCACGCGGACGGTCCAGCCCTCGATCACCTGCTTCGTGTGCGACGTGGGGAGCGGGGGCACCGGCGGCGCCTTGCCCTGGGGTGAGAGGAGCTGAACCATCCCCTTTCCGAGCGCGTCGCCGACGAGGAAGATCGTCTCCGCGTTGCCGAACTCGTGGTGCCCGTGCCCGGGGTTGGGCGACTCGGCCGCGGGGCGGACGAAGTCGCGGGTCGGGACGAACACGACGTTCCCCTTGAACTCCGGCCGCGCCGTCGCGGCGGCTTGCGCCTTGCGGAGCGTGCCCCACGCCCCGGGCGCGTCCACCCACGGGCCGGTCAGCTCGCCGACCACGACGGGCAGGTTCGGCGCGCTCAGGTCCTTCCGCACGTCCTTGATGAGGTTGACGAGGTTCTGCTCGTACTCCGGAACGGCGGTCTTCGGGTCCACGCCGTCGTTCCAGCCGTGGTACCACACGAATCCGGCGAGCTTGTGGTCGCGGCCGGCGAGGGCTGGGAAGTCGGTCTTGAGGTTCGCCAGGCCGGTGCGGACCTCGGCGAGCAGCTTCGTGTAGTACACGCCGACCTCGCCGCCGGAACTCGGCGGGCGGAAGTCCTTGTACAGACTCTTCCCGCCCCACGCCGCCTTGATGAGCAGCACCGGTGCGGTCAGGTGGCCGCCGAGGACGTGGCCAAACTGCAACTCCGGCCCGTAGTGGTGGGCGTCGGCGTAGACGCTGAAGCCGATACCGAGCCGCCCGGCGAGCAACGGTTGCCTCTCGCGCTGGTAGCGGACGAACACGTCGTCGCGGACCGCCCACGCGCCGTCCGCGGCCTTGAGGTGCTTGACGAGTTTCGCCTTTGCGGGGTCGGCGAACAGGGCGGCGAGCGTGCCCTTCCCGCCGTTGTAGTCCTTGCCGGTCAGGTCCACGACCGCGTGGCCTTCCATGTTCGACTGCCCGGCCAGGACGAACACCTGGACCGACCCCGGGGGCGGGTCGGCGGCGCGGCCCGCGGGCGGACGGGCGACGAGGAGGGCGAGTGCGCAGAGCGTCCGGGCGATCGGCATCGGAGTCCTCGGTGGGCGGGCGGTCAGCGGTCGTGGTAGCGGGTGAGGAAGGTTTGCACCTCCTCGCCGGCGATGGCAAGGTGGATCTGGGTGTCCCGGACGACCGCGACCGCCACCCCGACCACCTTGCCGGAGGTGTCGGTGATCGGGCCGCCCGAGTTGCCGGGGTGCAGGCCGCCGTTGAGCTGGACCAGGTGCTCCCCCGCCCCGCGGCGGAAACTGCTCACCGTCGTCAGGTTCACCGAGATCTCCGGCCCGAGGTTCTCCCCGAGCGGGAACCCGAAGATGTAGACGTCGTGCGTCTCGCGGAGGTTACTGGTGTCGCTCACCTTGAGGACGTCCGGGGCGGTCGCGCCGAGGACCTCGATCAGGGCCAGATCCTTCCCGGCGTCCGCCCCGATCACCCGGGCCGGGTACGTCCGGGCCTGTGGGGTGCCGCTCTCGACGACGACCTCGATCCGGGCGCCGGCGCTCTTCCCCTTCGGGTTGATGACGTGGTTGTTGGTCACGACGACCCCCCGGTCCACGAAGAACCCACTCCCGGACGAGCCCTTCTTCCCGTCGATGATGCGGATGTAGACGGTCGCCTTCTTGACCCGCGCGATGGCGGCGTCGTCCATCTTGCCGGGCGCCGCGACCGGATCGGTCTTCGCCTTGAGCGGCACACGCGGCGCCGGCTCGGCCTTTACCACTTCCTGCTTCCCCTTCCCCGTCGGTTCCGCCTTCGACCCGCCGAGGAGCACCGTCGCCACCACGACCACCACGCCGACGAGCCCGAGGAGCCCGGCGCCGCCGACCAGGATGATCGGCGTCCAGTCGGTCTTCCGCTCGCGGCCGACGGGTTCGCGGTCCCGCTCGCGGTCGCGGCGCCGGTCGGGGGCGGGTTCGGTGACGGCGAACGGGTCGATAAAGTCGGGCTGCGCCACGACGACCGGCTGCGCCGCGACCGCGGCGGGCGGGGCGGCGGGGAGGGTCATCGGGTGCCGGCACGTCGGGCAGGTGACGACGGCGCCGCCGAGGCCGTCGGCGACGGTCAATGCTTGACGGCAGGTGGGGCAGTGGACGACGGGCATGGACGGTCCCGGGTGTGGGCGTGGGAGTTATGATTCTCCCGCGACCCGGGCGTCCGGGCAAGGGGTCACGCGCTCGGCGTCGGCGGGGTGCCGGCCCCGAGCCGGGCGCGGCGGCCGGCCCGCCAGTGCCGGAAGCCCTTCAGCAGCATCGGCGAGATCGACAGGACCACGACGACGATCACCACCTTGTCGACGTGCTTGGCGATCATGAACTCCGGCCCGAACACCTGCTTCAGGGCATCGTCCAGGAAGTACCCGATGGCGAGCATGCTCGCGATCCACCCGATCCCGCCGACCACGTTGAACGTCAGGAACGTGCGGTACTCCATCTTCGCCGCCCCGGCCACGACCGGCACGAACGTGCGGATGATCGGGATGAACCGGGCGATGATGATCGTCTTCCCGCCGTGCGCGTCGTAGTACGCCTTCGCGGCCAGTAGGTGTTCGCGCTTGAACCACCGACTCGACGGCCGGTTGAAGATCGCCGGCCCGGCCTTCGCCCCGATCCAGTAGCCCACCGTGTCGCCGACGACCGCCGAAACGATCAGGCTGAGCGTGAGCGGCAGCATCGGCCACTCGGCGGTGCGGGCGACGATGCCGGTGACGACGAGCAACGAGTCGCCGGGGAGCAGGAAGCCGATGAGCAACCCGGTCTCGGTGAACACGATGAGGTTCACCGACGCGAACGCCGTCCACATCACGCCCGGGGCCTTGAGCGCCTCGACGTAGCGCTCCGGGTGCGGCAGGTTCCGCGGGTCGATGAAGACCAGGATGAGGTTCCAGAGTTGCGCGAAGAACTCGTCCATTGCGGCGGGCGTCCTGCGGGTGGCGGGCGGGGTTAGGGTACGGGAACGGCGGCGGGTCGGGGAAGGCGAAGTGGGGCTGGCCGAAGACGGATGAACCACGGCGTCACGGAGGACACCGAGGGAAGACCTCACGCCGGCCGGTCGCCAACTGCGTCGTCTCGGCCTTTCGTCTTCCCCCCGTGACCCCGTGGTTCATCGTTCTTGCTTCTCGTCCTCTGCCGCGCGAAAAAATCCCGTCTTGCACGCGCGAGCTCAAACCTACTACACTCCCTCTCCCCCCTGGTCCGGCCGCACACCGGACCGCCGGCACGACGCCGCGGGGGAACCACGGAGGGACTGCTCGAATGGCCGCGCGCAAGGAACCGCCCCCGCCCCCCGCCCGCCCCCTCATCGGCATCAACGCCGAGTTCCTCGCCCCCAAGAACGGCACCGCCCACCTGAAACTCAATGCCGCCTACCTCGACGCCGTCGTCGCGGCCGGGGCGCTGCCGGTGATCCTCCCGCCGCTCCGCAAGGACAACCTCGCCGAGGCCGACGCGATCCTCGACACCGTCTGCGGCGTCATCCTCACCGGCGGGGCCGACATGGACCCGCGCCGCAACGGCCAGGCGCCGAGCGCCGCCGTCAGCCCGATGGCCCCGCGCCGCGAGGACGCCGACCGCTACCTGCTCGCCAAGGTCTTCGAGCGTAAGACGCCGGTCCTCGGCATCGGGCTCGGGATGCAGCAGCTGAACGTGTTCGCCGGCGGCACGCTGTACCTCCACCTGCCGGCCGAGAACCCGCGGGCGATGCCGCACTATGACCAGACCGGTGCCCCGCACCGGCACATGGTCCTCATCGAGGCGAACACCCGCCTCGACGAGATCTACGGCGCGCCGGAACTGCGGGTGAACAGCCAGCACCACCAGGCGGTGAACCAGCTCGGCAAGAAGATGCGCGTCGCGGCCCGCGCCCCGGACGGGGTGATCGAGGCGATCGAGAGCACCGACCCGAACTGGTTCTGCGTCGGCGTGCAGTGGCACCCGGAGGCGGACACCGCCAGCGCGCTCGACGCGCAGATCTTCGAGTGCTTCGTGCAGGCCGCCGTCCGCAACGCGGACGAACTCGTCGCGGCGTAACCCATGTCGCGCACGCTGGTCGGCCTGTCGGTCGGGTCCGGGCTGGAGGGGGCGGACGCCTGCGTCGTCCGCGCCGCCGGCGTCGGCCTCGCGCTCGGGCCGACCGTGCCGAAGGCGGTGCGCGTCCTGTTCCCGCCGGCGGCCCGCGACCAGCTCCGGCCGGGCACGACGCCGTCGGTCGATCTCGTCCGCAACATCGCCGACACGCTCGTCCACGCCGCCCGCACCGTGATGCTGCAAGCGGGGGTGACCGGCCGCGACGTGTTCGCCGCCGGCCTGCTCCCACCCGCCCGCGCCGCTGACGCCCTGATCCCGTGGCCCGAGGTCGCCGACCGCGTCGCCGAGCAGACCGGGCTCACGGTCGTCCACGGCTTCCGCGGCCGCGACCGCGCCGCCGGCGGCAGCGGTCAGCCGGTCACCGCCGCCGCCGACTTCCTCCTGTCCCACACCCCCGCCGAGGACCGCGTCCTCGTCCACCTCGGTTCGGCGACGCGGGTCGTGCTCGTGCCGGCGAGCGGAAAGCTCGCCGAGGTCGTGGCGTTCGAGGCGGGGCCGGGGAACGAACTCCTCGACGCGATGGTGTACCACGGCACGCGCGGCAAGGACGCCACCGACCCCGGCGGGAAGCGGGCGGTGCAGGGGTGCTGCCTCGACCCGCTCCTCGCCCGCTGGCTCGACCACCCGCACCTGACGCGCAAGCCGCCGAAGGCCGTCCACCCCGATGCGTTCGGCCGCTCGTTCCTCCTCGCCGCGTTCGACGCCGCCCGCCAACTCGGCGCCGGCCTCCCCGACCTGCTCTGCACCGCGACGCACCTGATCGCCCGCGCCGCGGCGCGCGACTGGCTCCCGCCGGCGGTCGCCCCGCGGCGGGTCGTCCTTAGCGGCGGCGGCGTGCGCAACGGGTTCCTGTGGCAGCGGCTCGCCCACGAATTCGGGGCGACGCCGGTGACGCGGAGCGACGAGGCCGGCGTGCCGCCGCTGGCGCGGTCGGCCGCCGGCGCCGCGATCCTGGCGGCGCTGACGTGCGACGGTGTTCCCGGCAACCTGCCCGTGTGGACCGGCGCCGCCGGCGGTCGACTGCTCGGCCAGTTCGCCCCAGGCGACGGACGGAACTGGGCGCGTGTGGCCGCGTGGGCCGCCGACCAGGCGGCCGACACGCCGCGGGCGGCGCGGGCGGCATAGGCGTCCGGTCTCGTCCGGTGTGCAACGAGTGCCGGTGGGCGGCGTCTCTGGTAGGATCGGGGAAGTCCGCCCCTACCGGGACCGCTGATGCGCTGGCTCCTCGTCGCCGTGGCAATCACGGTCGTCGCCCTAGTCCTGCAAGCAGGGCTCGTCGCGTTCGCCGGGTACGTCTTGCTCGGCGTCTACCTCCTCAGCCGGTATCTCGCCCGCCGCTGGGCCGAAGACCTCACCGCCACCCGCTCCTGCCCGGCCGATGCCCACGAGATCGGCGAGTCGGCCGAGGTCGCGGTCACGCTCCGCAACACCGGCGCGCTGCCGATCCTGTGGGTGCTGGTCGAGGACCTACTGCCGGAGCGACTGCTGCGCCGGCCGACACGGCTCGACGTGAAGGGGAAGCGCGTCCGCGTCGTCGGGCTTCGGCCCAAGAAGTCCAAGACGATCCGCTACACGGTCACGTTCCGCATGCGCGGGTATTACCCGCTCGGGCCGACGGTGCTCGAAACCGGTGACGTGTTCGGCCTCCACCGCCGCCACCGTGTCATCGGCTCGCCGGCTTACGTCATGGTCTACCCGAAGGTCGTGTTGTTGCCGCGCTACGACTTCGCCTCGCAGCGGCCGATCGGCGAGGTGCGGTTGCAGAACCGGCTCTTCGAGGACGTGACGCGGACCGCCGGCGTGCGCCCGTACATCCCCGGCGACCCGCTCAGCCGGGTCCACTGGCGGGCGACTGCCCGCACCGGCCAGCTCCACTCTCGATTGTACGAGCCGACTAGTCTTGCGGGCGCCACCGTGCTCGTCGATTTCCACGCGGCCGGCTTCCCGAGTCGCGGCGAGCCGTACCGCTCCGACCTGTGCGTGACGGTGGCGTGCAGCCTCGCCTACGCGGTATCCGTGCTGAATCAACAGATCGGCTTCGCCAGCAACGGCCGCGACGCCGCCGACCGCATCCGCGAGGAGGCGCTGACGAAGGCCGAGACGGACGACTACGTGACCCGCGGGGCCGCCCGCGACCGCTTCGAGTTGAAAGAGGAGTCGGACCGCCTCCGACCCGTGGTCGTGGACACGCGGCGCGGGTTCGATCAGTTCCAGAAGATCCGCGAGGCGCTGGCGCGGCTCGAACTCTCGGACGGCCTGTCGTTCGCCGGGCTGGCGCTGGAACTCGCGGCGCGGATGCCGAAGGACGCGACGGTGATGGCCGTCCTCCCGCGGGTGCCGGTGGAGACGGCGGTCGCGCTCGGAACGCTGCGACGGCAGGGTTTCGCGGTGTCGGCGTTCCTAGTCGGCCTCGACGAGACGGCACGACTCGAATCACACGGCCGGCTACTCGCCGAGACGGTACGCGACATCCGCTACGTGAACAGCGAGGAGGAGCTGGCGGCACTCGGCGCGAACGCCGCGGCGCCGGGGCCGTCGTCGTACGCGGTGGACATCCCGCTTCTTTGAAAGGGCTCGCCGGGTTTCGTAGGTCGGGTCGAGTCTTCGAGACCTGACACTGCGCCGCGGACGCGACCGACGTGATCGCGGGAACCCGGACCCGCACGGCTCGGGTTTCCGGCTCTGTCATCTCGTACCCGCGGCGCGGTGTCAGGTCTCGAAGGCTCGACCCGACCTACGAAAACCCGGTGCGGAGCCTCACCACCCGTTCACCCCGATCTCGGCCAGCACGCGTCGCAGCGCCCCGAGTTGGTCGTCCTCCACTACGACGGCCGTCGGGCCGAGCCGTTCCGCGATCAGCTCGCGCGTCTCCGGCCACTGCATCACCCCGTCCGTCACGTCCGGCGTCGGGAAGCGCACGACCGTTTGAAGCGTCGCCGTCGGCGGCGCCTGCTTCGCCCCGACCAGGAACAGCCGCCCCGCCGCCGACAGCGCGGTGCCGGTGCGGTCGACGAACCACTGATCGATGTCCGCCAGCGACAGCCCCAGCTCGGACGCGCGGCGCAGCGACGCCGGCGTGAGCCGGAAGCGGCGGGCGGTGTGGCTCTCGTTCGCCAGCGGCTCGGCGTAGCGGCCGATCTCGGCGTCGAGCAGGAGGTCCGCCTGCGCGGCGTCCACGGTCAGCGTCAGCCCGTCGTCGGCGACCGTCACGCAGCGCTGCGGCTTCCCCTCGTAATCGCGGTTGGCGATGAGCCGCAACTGCCCGAGCGGCGGCTCTTTCCCGTCAGCGGTCAGGCCGATGCGGTCGGTGAGCTTGACGGAGACGATGCCGCGCGCCACGGCCGCGTCGAGGTCGGCGGGGGTGGGGAACTCGACGAGTACGGCCGAGGCGTACACGGTGATCCGCTCGCGCTTGTTCGCCCACCGTTGGAGCAGGTCGGCGACGCTCGGCGGCACCGGCCGGGCCGAGTGGCGGGCGAGAGCCTGGAGGATCATCGGCAGCGTGAGCCCCGACTCGAGCCCGCGGTAGGTGTGCTCGGGCGTGAGTTCGAGCGTGCAGGCCGGGCCGATCCCCTTCCAGCGCGCGAACCGCGACAGCGTGCCGATCAGTCCGGGGTTGAGACCCTGTCGGTACGCCAGGATTTCGGCGTTCGGCTGCACCAGGAGTGTCTGCGGGAACGCCGGCGCGGCCGGCGGCTCGGCGGCGTTCGCGTACAGGTGCCGGCCGAGCGCCGACAACCGCACCACCCACCCGCCGTCGCACGGCGCTGCCTCGACGAGCTGTAGCGGGTAGCACACGCCGAGCAAGAGTCCTTCCACCCACCCCGCGCCGCGGTCCTTCGCCGCCGACAGCCCGCCGGCCCACGACGGGTGCGACTCCCACAACCACGCCGCCGCGTCGGCCGGCTTCACCCACCCGTCGCCGCTCGCCGCGAGCAAGAGCAGCGCGAGCAGCCCGGCCGACGGCGTGGCGGTCATACCGGACTCGGTCGGAGCATAGCCAGCGAGCGGGTCCCACGTCTCGACGTGCGGCAGCGCCGCGGCGAGGCGGACGAGCACCGGCGTCAGCCCGGCGTCCCACTCGGGCGGGAACGCGGCGGCGCGGAGTTCTTCGGTGTCGCGGTCGAGGAGCCCCGCGGCCGCCGCCCAGAAGAGCGAAAGCACGCCCGCTTCCGGCACGGGTGCGAGCTGGTCGGCGGCCGGGGCGGACAGCACCTCGTCGGTCTGGAGGCGCACCTGGTCGCGCTTGAAGAGGTGGTTCGCCTGCGTCAGCCGGACCGGGCCGGCGGCGACCTGCTGCCACAGCGCCGCGAGGCGGAGCGGCCATTCGAGCCCGTCGGCGACGCGCGGCGTCACCCCGACCGGCGGCTCGGCGGTGGACAGGTCGGGGAGCTCCAGGTCTTCGCCGCGCGCCCGCGTGCCGACCGCCGGGTGGAGGAACACGACCGCCGCCATGCTCCCCGCCGACCCGAGCCACGCGGCGAAGTCGGCGACCGGCGGCGCCTGCGGGTTCGCCTCCGGGAACAGCAGCCCGGCGTCGAGCGCGGCCTGGATCGGGGTGAACCCCTCGACGTGGCCGAGCGACGACAGCAGCGCGATGAGGTGGCCGACCTTCCAGCGCGGCTGCCGGCTGCGGCCGATGAGCGCGAGGAGCTTGCGCGCCGCCGGGTCGAGTTCCTTCACCCGGCGGTCGATGACCGGCGGGTTGAGGAGTGTGGCGACCGCCTTCTCGACCAGTTCCTCGACCGGTATCTGCGTCCGCGGCCGGACGAGGCGCCCGGCGACGGCGCGGAGGAGCGGCTCGGCGTAGGCGGCGAGGGCGGCCTGGGAACGGGCGGACCAGTCGTCGGAATCCGGGCTCGGCGGCATCCGGGTGTTGTATCGCCCCGCCCGGCCGGCGGCGTGTCGAGACGGGCGGGGCGTTCGTGCGGGCAGGGCTACTTCGCGGACTTCTTCATCTCGAACGCGAACCCGCTCTTGCCGGAGAAGTCGGTCGGGCGTTTTTCGGCGTCGAGGCCGTAGGCGAGCTTCAGCACGTCGCCCTTGAGCGCCACGATGCCGTACCCCTTCGCCCCCTTCGCCTCCTTGAACGCCTCGGGCGTGTCGAGGATCACCATGTCCACCTTCGTCGGCGTGGCCGAGGCGTCGAGCTTGTACGACATCACGAACCCCTTGCCCTTCTCGCCGAGCAGGATCGTCTTGGCGTCGACCGTCACCACCGTCGGCTTGCTGTCGTTCTCGGTGTTCGCCTTCACCCCGTCCTTCACCCCGGCGACGATGACGTACGTGCCCTCGATTTTCGGCGCGCCCTTCTCCTGGGCGGACACGCCGAGCACCCCGCCGAACCCGACCAGCCCGGCCGCCAGCACCGCGAGCGTCGTCTTCATCCGTGCCCCCCGTTCGCGTTCTCGGCCGGCGACGGACCCGTTCCACCCGGCCGCGGCACTGAGAATATGTCCACCACTCGCCGCGGGCAACGACAATCCCCGCCGCCCGCCGCCGGCTACAATGTCCGCACCTTCCGGAGTGTGCCGATGCCGCGGTTCGCGCTCGTGCTGGTCGTCGCCGTCGCGCCCCTCGGCCGCGTCGCGGCCCAGGAGCCCGACTTCAACCGCGACGTGCGGCCGATCCTCGCCGGCAAGTGCTTCAAGTGCCACGGCCCGGACGAGAAGGCGCGCAAGGCCGACCTGCGGCTAGACGCCCGCGACGACGCTGTGAAGGCCGGCGCCATCGACCCCGGCAAGGCCGACGCGAGCGAGCTGATTCGCCGCGTCGTGTCGCACGACCCGGCCGAGGTGATGCCGCCGCCGGCGGTGAAGAACGCGCTCACCGACCGCGAGAAGGACGTCCTGACGCGCTGGGTCGCGGCCGGCGCGCGGTACGACCCGCACTGGGCGTTCGTCCCCGTCCGCCGCCCGCCAGTTCCCGCCGCGCCGCCGGGAGCGGTGGTGCGGAACCCGATCGACAACTTCGTGCTGGCGGTGCTCGCGCTCCGCGGCCTCACCCCGCAGACCGAGGCCGACCGCGCCACGCTCATCCGCCGCGTCTCGCTCGACCTGATCGGCCTGCCGCCGACGCCCGAAGAAGTGGAAGCGTTCGTCGCGGACGCCGCGCCAGACGCCTACGAACGGCTCGTCGATCGGCTGCTGGCGTCGCCGCAGTACGGTGAGCGCTGGGCACGCCGCTGGCTCGACCTCGCGCGCTACGCCGACACGAACGGCTACGAGAAGGACCGCGTTCGCTCGATCTGGCTCTACCGCGACTACGTGGTGCGGGCGATGAACGCCGACGTTCCGTTCGACCGGTTCACCGTCGCACAGCTGGCCGGTGACCTGTTGCCGAACCCGACGCGCGACGACCTCATCGCCACCGGGTTCCACCGCAACACGATGCTGAACGAGGAAGGCGGCATCGACCCGCTGGAGTTCCGCTACCACGCGATGACCGACCGCACCGCCGTGACCGGGACCGTGTGGCTCGGCCTGACGGTCGGCTGCGCCCAGTGCCACACGCACAAGTTCGACCCGATTTCGCACACCGAGTACTTCAGCCTGTTCGCGTTCCTCAACAACGCCGACGAACCGGACCTGGAGGTCTACACGCCGGACCAGGAGAAGCAGCGCGACGCACTCGCGCGGAAGGCGACTGAACTGGAGGAGAAGCTTTCCGAAAAGCTCCCCACACCGGAGCGCGACAAGTTGTTCGCGGCATGGCTGGCCGCCGAACGGGCGAAGGCGACGGAGTGGACCGTCGTGCGCCCCACGAAGCTCGACGCCGGTCCGCGCACGCGGCTCGTGGTGCAGCGAGACGGCTCGGTCCTCGCCACCGGCGACGCTCAGAAGCGCGACGTGTACATGCTCACGCTCCCCCCGCTGCCGGCCGGCGTGACCGCGGTCCGCATCGAGGCGCTGCCGCACGACAGCCTCCCGGCCCACGGGCCGGGGCGCACCTTCTATGAGGGGCCGAAGGGCGACTTCCTTCTCAGCGAATTCGTGCTGACGGCGGACGGCACGAAGGTGGAAGTCGGTTCGACCAGCGAGTCGTTCGCGCAGGTGAAGCAGGGCGGCGGTGCGACGACGGCGGCACGGGCGATCGACGGCCACCAGCACACCGGCTGGGCGGTGACGAGCCAGGCCGGCGTGGCGAACCAGGCGGTGTTCACGCTCGCCGAGCCGCTGACGGCGAAGGCGGCGACACTGGAACTCGCCTTCGAGCGGCACTACTCGGCGAGCCTCGGCCGCTTCCGCCTTGCGGTAACAACGAAGTCGGGCGCGAAGGCAAGCACGCAGCCCGCCGAAATCGAAGAACTGCTCACGCTGCCGGACGACCGCCTCACCGCCGAGCAGCGACGCACCCTCTTGCGCGCGTGGGCGAAGGTCGCACCCGAGCTGAAATCGGCGCGCGACGAGATCGCCGCCGTCCGCAAGCAACTCCCGCAGCCGACGACTACGCTCGTCTTCCGCGAGCGCCCCGCCGACCACCCGCGGCCGACGCACCGCCACCACCGCGGCGAGTTCCTCCAGCCGAAGGAGGTGGTGCAGCCCGGCACGCTCGCGGTCCTACCGCCACTACCGGCCGACGCGCCGAAGGACCGCCTCACGTTCGCGCGATGGCTCGTGTCGGCGGAGAACCCGCTGACCGCCCGCGTGACCGTGAACCGTCAGTGGCAGGCGTTCTTCGGCCGCGGCCTCGTCCGCACCACCGACGACTTCGGCTACCAGGGCGAGACGCCGAGCCACCCGGCGCTCCTCGACTGGCTCGCCGCCGAGTTCGCGGGGCCGGGCGGGTGGTCGGTGAAGAAGCTCCACCGTCTCATCGTCACGAGCGAGACCTACCGGCAGGCGTCGCACGCGCCGCCGGACCAACGCGCGAAGGACGCCGAAAACGTGTGGCTGGCCCGCGGCCCGCGCGTTCGCCTGGAGGCCGAGCAGATTCGGGACTCGCTCCTCCGGGCGAGCGGACTGCTGTCCTCGAAGATGGGCGGGCCGGGCGTCTTCCCGCCGCAGCCGGCGAGCGTGACCACCGAGGGTACGTATGGGCAGCTCAAGTGGACGCCGAGCACGGGCGAGGACCGCTACCGCCGCGGGTTGTACACGTTCATGAAGCGCACCGCCCCCTACGCGATGGCCGCGACGTTCGACGGCCCGAGCGGTGAGGCTTGTCTGGCGCGCCGGGAGGTGTCCAACACGCCGCTCCAGGCGCTGACGATGCTGAACGATGCGGTGCTGACCGAGGCCGCCCAGTCGCTCGGCCGCCGGGCGCTCGCGCACTCGGGCGACGCCGCGGCGAAAATGTCGCACCTGTTCCGCCGGGCGCTGGCGCGGGCGCCGCAGCCGGGGGAGCTGGACTTGCTCGTCCGCTTCCACGCCGCACAGCGCGAGCGCTTCGCCGCCGACCCCGCCCGCGCCGCGACGGCCGCCGGCGCCGGGGAAGGGGACGCGATCGACCGCGCCGCGTGGGCGGCGGTGGCGCGGGCGGTGTTCAACCTCGACGAATTCGTGACGAAGGAGTGACCGCGATGGACCTCCCCGTTCCCCGCCGCCACTTCTTCCGCGACTGCGGCTACGGCGTCGGCAAGGCGGCGCTCGCGTCGCTGCTCGTCGGCCCGGCGCGCGCCGCGGTTCAGCCTCCGACCCCGCTCGCGCCGAAGCCGCCGCACTTCCCGGCGAAGGCGAAGGCCGTCATCCACCTGTTCATGACCGGCGCGCCGAGCCAGCTCGACCTGTTCGACAACAAGCCGACGCTCACGAAGCTCGAAGGCCAGCCCCTCCCGCCCGAAGTCATCCGCGGGCAGCGCTACGCCTTCATCCGCCCGGACGCCGCGGTACTCGGCCCGCGGTTCCGGTTCGCCCGCCACGGCCGGAGCGGCGCCGAGCTCTCCGAGATGCTGCCGCGGCTCGCCACGGTCGTGGACGACATCGCCATCCTCAAGGCGGTCCACACGGACCAGTTCAACCACGCCCCGGCGCAGATCTTCTTCAACACCGGGTTCTCGCAGCCGGGCCGTCCGAGTATCGGGTCGTGGGCGCTGTACGGCCTCGGGTGCGAGACGCGCGACCTGCCCGCGTTCGTGGTGATGAGCACCGGCGCCGGCATCAGCGGCGGCAGCGCGAACTGGTCGGGCGGGTTCCTGCCGACGCTCTACGCCGGCGTCCGGTTCCGCAACGGCGGCGACCCGATCCTGAACCTGTCGCCCCCGCCGGGCGTGGACGACCGCCAGCAGCGCGACACCCTCGACCTCGTCGCCGAGCTGAACCGCCGCCGCCTCGGCGCGGTCGGCGACCCGGAGATCGCCAGCCGAACTGCCGCCTACGAGATGGCATTTCGCCTCCAGAGCGCGGCTCCGGAGCTCACGGACCTCGCGCGCGAGTCGAAGGAGACTCTAGAGCTGTACGGCTGCGAGCCGGCGAAGCCGAGTTTCGCACGGGCGTGTCTGCTCGCGCGGCGCATGGTCGAGCGCGGCGTGCGCTACGTCACGATCTACCACGAGGGCTGGGACGCGCACTCGGACGTGACCGGGAACCTGCGGAACAACTGCGGGGCAACCGACCGCGGCAGCGCCGCCCTCGTCGCCGACCTGAAGCGACGCGGGTTACTCGATAGCACGCTGGTGGTGTGGGGCGGCGAGTTCGGCCGCACGCCGATGGTGGAGACGAACCCGACGCTCGGCCGCAGCCTCGGCCGCGACCACCACCCGCAGGCGTTCACGATCTGGATGGCCGGCGGTGGCGTCAAACCGGGGGTCACGTTCGGCGCGACCGACGACCTCGGCTTCCACCCGGCCGAGAACGCCGTCCACGTCCACGACGTGCAGGCGACGATGCTCCACCTCCTCGGCCTCGACCACGAACGGCTGACGTTCCGCCACGCCGGCCGCGACTTCCGCCTCACCGACGTCCACGGCCGCGTCGTCCGGGAGGTGCTGGCGTGAACCCGTCTCGCCGCGAGGCGCTCGCCGCCGGTGTCGCCGCGCTGTCCCTTTCGGCCGCCGGCGCGCAACCGCCGGCTGAGGTGATCGACACGCACACGCACTTCTACGACCCGACGCGGCCCGAGGGCGTGCCGTGGCCGGGGAGGGACGACCGCGTGCTGTACCGGCCCGTCCTCCCCGCCGAGTACCGCCGGCTGGCGGCGCCACTTGGGATAACCGGTACGGTGGTCGTGGAGGCGAGCCCGCGGGTCGAGGACAACGACTGGCTGCTCCGGCTGGCGAAGGACGACCCGTTCCTGCTCGGCGTCGTCGGTCGGCTCCTGCCGACGGACGCGGACTTCGCCCGCCACCTCACGCGCCTGGCCGCCGAGCCGAAGTTCCGCGGCATCCGCGTCAGTTCCGCCGAGGTCCGCGCCGCACTCGACGCGCCGGCGCAGCTCGACCGCCTCAAGGCGCTGCGCGACGCGAACCTGACGCTCGACGTGAACGGCGGCCCCGAGGTGCTCCCGCTCGCGGCGCGGGTCGCCGACCGCCTCGCGGGGCTGCGCGTCGTCGTGAACCACCTCGCCAACCCGCTCATCGACGGCCGCGACCCGCCGGCCGACTGGCTCGACGGGCTGAAGGCCGCGGCGGCGGGGAAGACCGTGTGGTGCAAGCTGTCGGCACTCGCCGACTCGACGCGCCGGCGCGAGCAGCAGGCGCCGGCCGACCCGGCGTTCTACCGCCCGGTGATGGACGCCGCGTGGGCGGCGTTCGGCGCCGACCGCTTGGTGTTCGGCACGAACTGGCCGGTGAGCGACCACTACGCCCCGCTCGCGCGGGTGGTGGCGCTCGCCGCCGACTTCGTGCGCGGGAAGGGGGACGTGGCCTACCGCAAGGTGATGGCAGCGAACGCCCGCGAGGCGTACCGGCTACCGCGGGCGTGACAGACCCGCTCTACCGCTTCTTCTTCTTCGGCTGTGCTGCCACCGGGGTGTCGCTGACCGTCACCCACAGGTCGGGGGTGGGCTCGTCGAATTCGCCGTTCGGCGCCCGCGCGACCCGTTCCAACGCCGGCTCGCCGCTCACGCGGCCGACGAGTCGAAAGGCGTCCGCGACGCCGGCCTTGTCGGCGGAGAGCGTCACGGTCACCAGGTTCGGGTCGGCCTTTCCCGCGAGCGCCTTCGTCTCCAGTTTCACTCCCTCGGGCAAACCCTCGGCGACCACCTCGACCGGCTTCGTGAAGCCGGCCTTGCGCGCCACCTTCACCGCCACGTCGATCGACTTGCCCGGCGGGACGGCGACCCGGTCGGCCGGGACGGTCAGTTCGTAGTCCGGCTCGGGCGCGGCGACCTTTAGCAGGAAGACGCCCCGCGGCCCGACGGCGCCGTACAGGTCGGACACGGCGACCGTGTACTCGCCGTCGGCGGGCGGGGTGAACGACAGCGTGGTGTCACTGTGCAACTTCCCCGGCTCGGCGCGGGCGAGTTGCTTGCCGTCCGGCCCGGCGACGCGGACGACCGGGTTCACGTCGAGCCCGAACCCGCGGCCCTCCGCCTGAGCCACCAGCGCCTGCCCCTTCTTACCGGCTACCGCGACCTCGAACGCCGCCTTTTCCAGCCGGCCGGTCAGCGCGAACGGCGGGGCGAGCACCTTCTCCCTTCCTGCGTTCGCGTCGATGACCGGCACCGCCTCGCGCCGCACCCGCAGCACGTTGCCGAGTACCGGGTGGAACACGTCCGTCAGGCCGGGCGGCCCCTTCGGCACCTCGATCTGCTTGGCCGCGTCGGGCACGTTCCAGCCGACGACCAGCACCGGCCCGCCGCTCGGGCCGACGGCCAGCGGCAGGGCGTGGTCGGCGAACCCGGCGGTGGTGAGGGTGAGGCGGTAGACGTAGGCGTCGCCGCCGGACAGGCGGATGCTCGCGTCCGGGGTCGCGGGGAAGGCGAACAGGCGGACGACGTAGGTGCCGGCCGCCGGCGCGGTGAACGCGAGTTGCGGGTCGATCCCGCGGTGGTCGTGGTTCTGCTCGGCGACGAACCCGCCGGGCGCCACCACCTGGAGCACACCGTCCATCGGCGACTTCAGGCCGGCGTTTGCCTCGACGGACGCCACGAGTGCCTGTCCCGCCTTCAGCGCGACGGCGAAGCAGTCCACGTCGCCGGCCTTCGCGAGCTGGCCGTTCACCACCACACCGGGGCCGCTCACCAGCTGCGCCTGCGCGGGCTCGTCGTTCGGCTCCTTGTCGGCGACCTCGGGCAGCGTGCCGACGACGAACGGGCGGAGCGGGCTGGCGCCGTCGGCGTTGTAGGCGCGGAGCCAGTACACACCGGGAGCTGCGTCCGCTGCGGCTGCGACCGAGAACTTCCCCTTGTCTTTCGCAGCGGTGACGGTCAGCCCCGGTCGGCTGACCCAGACCTTCGCAGGCCACGGGTCGAACGAGCCGGCCGCCGTCACCTCGACGGTGCTCCCGCGCTGCGCGCCGGCGGGGAAGAGGTACGTGACCGCGGGAGGTGCAGCAGAAGCAGACGACGGAATGGCCACGAAGAGGCACGAAAAGACACAAATAGGAAGCAGGCCGCGGGCGTTCGTGTCTTTCATTTTCGTGTCTTTTCGTGCCTCTTGGTGGCCGTCTTGCTTCACATCAGTTCGCGGATCGGCGTCGGGTCGCTGACGAGGTGGGACGGGCGGCCGTTGGGGGCGTATAGCACTTTGCCGGGGTCGATGCCGAGCTTGGCGTACACGGTCGAGGCGAAGTTCTCCGGCGACAGCACCCGCTCGACCGCCGCGAACCCGCGGGCGTCGGTCGCGCCGACCACGCGCCCGCCGGGTGTGTGGCCGCCGGCGAACAGCACGCTCATCGCGTTCGACCAGTGGTCGCGTCCGCCGTCCTTGTTAACCTGCGGGGTGCGGCCGAACTCGCCGAGCGCGATCACCAGTGTGTCGTCGAGCATCCCGCGCTGCGCCAGGTCCTCGATCACCGCGGACACGCTGTTGTCCCACGCCGGCAGCCGGGTCTTGAGCGACGTGAAGAGGTTCGTGTGGTGGTCCCACCCGCCGTCGTAGACGGTGACGAACGGCACCCCGGCCTCGACCAGCCGGCGGGCGAGGAGGAGGCGCTGGCCGAGGGCGTTCCTGCCGTACCGCTCGCGGGTGCGCTCCGGCTCGCGGCCGATGTCGAACGCCGCCTGCGCCGCCGCCGAGTTCATCAGGTCATGCGCCTGGACGTAGTGCTCGTCGAGCGCCACGGCCGGGTCGGCGGCGGCGCGGTCGGTGTCGCGGCGGAACGTGTCCACCTCGCGGCGCAGGTCGGTGCGCGACGCGAACCGGTCGTCGGTGAGGCCGGTGGGCAGCGCTACGTCGCGGACGCGGAAGCCGGCCGAACTCGGGTTCCCGTCCACCACGAACGGCGCGTAGCGGGCGCCGAGGAAGTTCGGCCCGCCGGACCGGCTCATGCTCGGGATGGAGAAGTACGCCGGGAGCCCGGCGGGGGCGCCCTTCTCGCTGGCGACGACCGACCCCAGGCTCGGGTGGAAGCTGACGAACGCCCCGCACCCGACCGGGATGCGCGGGGGGGCGCCGGTCATCATGTAGTGGTTGCCGGCGCCGTGGTTCCCCTGGTCGTGGCGGATGGAGCGGATCATCGCGTACCGGCCGAGCTGGGCGGCGAGCTGCGTCATGTGCTCGGAGAACTGCACGCCGGGGACGGCGGTCGGAATGGCGCGGAACTCGCCGCGGAATTCGGCGGGGGCGTTCGGCTTGGGGTCGAACATCTCGTAGTGCGTCGGCCCGCCGTCCATCCAGACGAGGATGCACGCCTTCGCCTGCGGCGGCAGCGCGCCGGACGCGGGCGTCTTCGCCCGCAGCGCCGTGGCGAGCCCGCCGCCGAGCAGCGTACCGAGCCCGAGCTGGAGGCAATCCCGCCGGGTGACGCCGGCGCAGTTCGTGTGGGCGGGCATGGCGGACTCCGTATCGGTGGTCGGGTGTCAGTCGGTGAACACGAACTCGGGCGTGTTCATCAACGCCCACATCAAGTCTTCGGTCGCCTGCCGGCGCGCCGCACCGGGCCGCTCGAATCGACGCACGGCCGCGGCGCGCTCGGCGTCGGTCGGCGGGCGGCAGTACGTCCGTAGGTACAGCTCCTCCACGACCGCCGCCGGCGATTTATCGCCCTTCGCCAGCGTCGCGGCTCTCCCACTCTCCGCCGTTACTTTGCGGTGGAGGTTCGGGCTGTTCATCAGGTGGAGCGCCTGCACCACGGTCGTGTCACTGGTGCGCTCGCACGGCGGATCCTGGTTCGGGTCGGGGCGGCCGAAACTGTCCAGGAATTCGTTCGGAGTGCGGGCGGTCCACACCTCCACGGCGCGGCTCCCCGGCGGCATCGCCGCGAACGCCTCGGGCACGCCGGTCACGTCGCTCGCCATGTCGAGCAGCACCTCGGCGCGGAGGCGTTGGCGGTAGTGGCGCGAGTAATTCCGTAGGTCGGCGGCGTTACGGTCGTTCGGCGCGGTCGAGAGCCCGTAGGCGTGGCTCGTGGCGATGGTGCGGATCAGTTTCTTCAGGTCGTGGCCGTTCTTGCGAAAGTCGGCGGCCAGGGCGTCGAGGAGTTCGGGGTTCGACGGCGGGTTCGTCGCCCGCAGGTCGTCCACCGGGTCCACGATACCGCGGCCCATCAGGTCCGCCCACACGCGGTTGACGATCACCTTGGCGAAGGTCGGATTCTCCGGGCTCGCCACCCAGTCGGCGAGCACTTCTCGCGGGTCACGGTCGGGCGGGATGTCGAGCGCCTTGCCGAGCAGCGGCGTCGGCGTCATCACGCGGCCGGTCAGCGGGTGCTTCACGTTGCCGGCCGTCGTGGCCGTGTACACCGTCTCCTCGCTGCCGGAGATCGGCGCCGAGATGCCGGTCCCCTTGCGGCCGATGCGGCCGAAGAACGCGGCGAAGCTGTAGAAGTCGTCCTGCCCGTACACCTCGAACGGGTGGTGGTGGCACTTCGCGCAGTCGAGGCGGACGCCGAGGAAGATCTGCCCGACGAGCGTGGTGAGTTCGGCCGGGTCGCGGCGGTCGCGGTACATCACGACGGCGCCGTTCGTGAACGTGCTGCCCCGCGCCGCGATGAGTTCGCGCACGAAGCGGTCGTAGGGCATGTTCTCGCGGAACGCGCGACGCAGCCATTGGTCGAGGTTGTACGTCGCCTTCATGCCGACGTGGTACGGGTTCGGCCGCAGCAGGTCGGTCCACTTGTTCGCCCAGAAGTCGGCGTACTCGGGGCGCTGCAACAGCCGGTCGATGAGCTTGTCGCGCTTCTGAGGATCGGCGTCGGCGAGGAACGCCCGCGTCTCGTCCGGCGTCGGCAGGCGGCCGATCACGTCGAGGTACGCGCGGCGGTGGAACGCCGCGTCGGTCGCCGGGCCGGACGGCGTAAGGCCGAGTTGGCGGAGCTTCGCCCACACCAGCCCGTCGATGAAGTTCCGCCGCGGGAGGTCGTCGTACGCCGCCGCCGGCACATCGCCGGGGAGCGGGATGACGATGGGCGCGACGGCGAACCGCTCCATGAACCGCGCCATGACCGCCGCCTCGCCGGGGATCGGCCCGGCGGTGACGAGGCCGGTCGGGTCCACCGCGGCGTACACGCTCTCGCTCGACGAGAACTGCGCGAGGCGCGTCACGTCCTCGGTGCTGCCGTCGGACCAGTGGGCGGTGACGGTCAGCCGCACCGTCTCGCGGAACTTCAACTGCTTCGTCGGCGGGTTCACGCTGATGCGCACGACCTTCGGCGCGCCGGCCGGCGTGCGCGGGGCGCCGGCGGCCACCCAGTCGAGGAGCGTCTTGTACTCGGGGCCGTCGGCGGGGAGTTTCTTGCCGCCGCCGTGCGGCACGTTGCCCGTCCCCTTCGAGAGGAGCAGGCTGTTCGCGGGGCTGGCGGGGAAGACGCGGCGGCCGCGCGCCTCGGCGGTGAGGGCGGCGTAGTCGGCGTCGTGGTCGAACGCCAGGAGCGAGAGCTGAAACCCGTTCTGCCCGCGGGCCTTGCCGTGGCACGCCCCCTGGTTGCACCCGAACCGCGTGAGTATCGGCTGCACGTCGCGCTCGAACGTAGGCGGGCCGGCGGCCGCGGGGCCGGCGAGGAGCAACGCACAGAGGGCGGACAGTCGGAACGGCATGAGGCGGGACCGCGGGGAAGCGGTGTGGGGCAGGCACTTCAAGAATAGCCCGGCCCGCCCGCGGACGCCAGTGAGTTCTGCCCGCGGCACCCGAGTTGCGTCCTTCGGCCGCGGCCCAGCCAACCCCGACGGAGGAACGACGATGGCGCACGGCGAGACCGGCACGATGACGTACCCGATGACGCGGCAGGGCGTCCGCGACCTCGATCACCCCGTCCGCCCTGGCACGGGTGGCGGTGGCGTAAACGTCGGCCCGAACGAGCGGACGGCGTCCACCGTTGGCGGCGCGCTGCTGGCCGGGCTCGGGGTGGGGCAGGGCGGGCTCTGCGGGCTCGGGCTCGCAGCCCTGGGGGTGGCGCTCCTGTATCGCGGGTACAGCGGCCACTGTGCCGCTTACTCGGCGATGGGCGTCAACACCAACCGCGCCTGACCACCCCCTGGTGGGGCCGGCGTCCCGCCGGCCCTCATCAGGAAGGCCGGCGGGACGCCGGCCCCACCAGACTTGGACGTTCATGCGGCTGGCGTGCGTGCGGCGGTGCGGGTAGACTCTATCCACCCGCCCCGCCCGCACCGGCTCTCCCATGCGGACCGCACGCTACTTCAACCCCGCCGTCCCCCGCCGCGAGTTCCTCCGCGCCGGCGGACTGAGCCTGTTCGGCCTCGGCCTCCCGCAACTGCTCCGCGCCACCGACGCCCCACCGGCCCGCCGCGGCCGCGCGAAGGCGTGCATCGTCCTGTTCATGTGGGGCGGACCAGCGCAGCAGGATACGTGGGACCCGAAGCCGGACGCGCCGGACGTGTACCGCGGCGAGTTCTCGACCATCCCGACGGCAGTGCCGGGGCTGCGGGTGTGCGAGCACCTGCCCGAACTCGCCCGCCGCGCCGACCGGCTGTGCCTCATCCGCTCGATGACGCACCCGGACGTGAACCACCTCACCGCCACGCACCACCTGCTCACCGGCCGCCCCGCGCCCGCCGGGCCGCTGTCCGACGATTGGCCGAACTATGGCGCCGTCCTCGCCCGCCTCGGCCGCGGCGCCGGGGCGCTGCCGCCCTACGTGTCAATGATGCCGGTCGTCCCCGACGGGGCGCCGCGGTTCGTGGAGGAAAGCCACGGCCAGGGGGCGGGGCTGCTCGGCCCGGTCTACAACCCGATGCGGATCGACGCCGACGCCAGCTCGCCCGACTACAAGGTCGGCGAGCTCGTGTTGTCGGCGGACGTGGACCCGACGCGCGTGTCCGGCCGGCGCGGGCTCCTCGACTCGCTCGACCGGCAGGTGCAGCGCATCGCCGCGGCCGAGCTCGACGCCGCCGAGACCAACCGCCGTCGCGCGTTCGAGTTGCTCGCCAGCCCGGCGGCGCGGGCGGCGTTCGACCTGACACGCGAGCCGATGGCGGTGCGCGAGCGATACGGCATGAACCGGCACGGCCAGTCGGTACTCCAGGCCCGTCGGCTGATCGAGGCGGGGGTGCCGCTCGTCACCGTGTTCTGGCCGAACGACGGCATCACCAACGTGAGCGTCTACTGGGACACGCACAGCCGGAATTTCATCGACCTGAAGACGCGCCTCTGCCCGGTGACCGACCGCGCCTTCTCGGCGCTGCTCGACGACCTCGCCGCCCGCGGGATGCTCGACGACACGCTGGTGGTGTGGACCGGCGAGATGGGGCGCACGCCGAAGGTGGGACAGTCGGTGCCCGGCGGCGCCGGCGCCGGCCGCGACGGCCGCGACCACTGGGGCAAAGTGTTCACGACGGTGCTGGCCGGCGGCGGGGTGCGCGGCGGGGCGGTGTACGGCGCGAGCGACCGCTACGCCGCCGAGCCGGCGCAGCTGCCCACGACCCCGGCCGACCTGGCGGCCACGGTGTACCACTGCCTCGGCGTGGACCCGCGGACCGAAATCACCGACCGCCTCGGCCGCCCACTCACGCTGTGCAACGGCGAGGTCATCCGCGGGATTCTGAGTTGACGCACGACATGACGTTCACCCCCCGTCGTCCGCTCGGCCGCACCGGGTTCGTCGCCACTCAACTCGGGATCGGCGACCTCGCCGACCGGAGTATCCCGATCGAGACGTGCGTCGCCACCGCCCGCCGCGCGCTCGACGCCGGGCTGAACCTCATCGACACCGCCCCGAACTACGAGGACGGGTACTCCGAGGAGGTCGTCGGCACAGCCGTCCGCGGGCGGCGCGACGGCGTGTTCGTGATCGACAAGATCGACCATTTCGATCAACCCGTCGCGCTCCAGATCGAGGGGTCGCTGTCGCGCCTCGGGCTCGGCCACACCGACCTGTTCGTCTTCCACAACCTGTCCGACCCCGCCGCTTTCGACCGCCTCTGTCACCCCGGTGGCGGGTTCGACCAGCTCGCCGACGCCGTCCGCGCCGGCACCACGCGGTTCCGCGGCATCAGCTCGCATCACCCGGACGTGCTCCGCGCTGCGATCGACGTTGGCGTGTGCGACGTGGTGATGTTCCCGGTCGGCCCGTTCGTGGACGAGCGATACGTCACCGACATCCTGCCGCGGGCGAAGGCGGCGGGCGTGGGGACGGTGTGCTTCAAGACGTTCGGCGGCGGGAAACTGCTCGGCGACACGAGCGGCTACAACCAGCCGCTCAAGGCGCGCCCGCGCGGTAAGGTGTCGAGCGGGGGCAGCGACGACGGCGTGGCCGTGCTGCCGCGGCTGGCGGTCGAGGAGTGCCTGCACTACACGCTGACACTCGACCCCGATGTGACGCTGCTGGGGCTGAGCTACCCGAACGAGCAGGACGCCGCGTTCGCCGCGGCGCGGGCATTCCGCCCGCTGGATGACGCGACGATGGCCGATATTCGCCGCCGCGCGATCGAAGCGAGACGAGAGAAGGGGCCGTGTTGGTGGAACCCGGACCCGGAGGCGTGACCGAGGGGCGGCTCGGGCTTGTAGGTCGGGTCGAGTCTTCGAGACCCGACACGGCGAAGCTCGGTCAATCGGATGACACCGGAAACCGAACCACGCGGTGTCTCGGCCTGTGGTTGTCTCGGGACATACCCGCGCCGCAGTGTCAGGTCTCGATGACTCGACCCGACCTACGCAGACTTGGTCATTGTGCCTTGGTCATTCCGAGCGAGAACCACCCCAGTGCCCGCGCTAACGACTCCATCGGCAGGCCGATGACGTTGCTCACCGTGCCGTCCTCGACTGTCAGATACGGGTCGTCCGGCAGCTCGATCGCGTAGGCGCCGCTGCACCCCTCCCACTTGCGTGTTTGCAGGTACGACTCGATCTCGGCGGCGGTCAGCGTCTTCATGCGCACCAGGCTGCGCTCCTGCCAGCAGAGCTGGAAGTCGCCGGGGCGGCGCCACAGGCACACGCCCGTCCACAGCTCGTGGACCGTGCCGGACAGCGCCGTGATGATGCGCCGCGCGTCTTCGACGTCGTCGGGCTTGCCGACCACCTTGCCGTTCAGCCAGCCGACCGTGTCGGCGGCGACGACCACGCCGTCGGCCACGCGCGGGGCCACGGCGGCGGCCTTCAGCCACGCCAACTCGCCGACGTAGTGGCGGCAGTCGCCGAGGCGGGCCTCGGTCGGCTCGTCAATGTTCGCGGGGAGCACGTCGAAGGCGTAGCCGGCCTGCTCCATGAGCCACCGGCGGCCGTGCGAGCCGCTGGCGAGGGTCAGGCGGAACGGGAGGTTCTGGCCCATGCGTCGAGCGCCTCGGCGAGGGGCGGCCACAGCCGGTCAGGGGTGAGGTCGGCGAAGCAGACGGTGCCGCGCGGGCACGTCTTCAGGTAGCTCCCGCCGCACGGCACGGTCGTCTCGACGCCGCCCGCCGGGAACCCGTAGGGGCCGTGCTTGGCGGCCCGGGTACAGGTATACGGGGCGACGCACGGCCGACCCAGCGCGGCGGCGAGGTGCAGCGGGCCGGTGTCGTTCGAGACCATCACGTCGCACGCCGCCAGCACCGCCGCGAGCTGGGGGAGCGACGTGCGGCCCGTGAGGTCGAGCGTCGGGCCGCGCAGGCCGCCAATCGTTTCCTGGGCCAGCAGTGTGTCTTCGCCACCGCCGGCGAACACCGCGGCGCCGCCGAAGTGGTCCTGGGCGCGGCGCACCAACTCGGCGAAGTGCGCGGGCGGCCAGCGCTTCGTCACCCAGCGGGCGCCGACGCCGACCGCGATGAGCGGGCGCGGCAGGCGGGCGAGCGTGGCGCTCGCCCAACTCACCGCGTCCGGCTTCAACGGGACGTGGAAGCGCCTCGGTCCGTCGCCGGCGCCGACCGCTTCCGCGAGGCGCCAGTAACGATCGACGGCGTGGACATGCTCCGCATCGGGCACCGGCACGCGGCGAGTGTAGGCGTAGCGGGCGCCCTCGCGGGCGTTGGCGAACCCGACGCGCTGCCGGGCGCCCGTGGCGAGCGTCATCAATCCCGAGCGCAGTAAGCCCTGCAAATCCAGAACGAGGTCGAAACGCTGGCGGCGCAGCCCGGCGGCGAACCGCGCCGAATACGCGGCGGCGGTCCGCCAGCCCTTGCGGAACGCGCCGCGGTTGAATGGGAGGGTGTCGGTGAGGTCCGGGTGGCCGGCGATGAGCGGCTCGTAAGCGGCGTTGACGACCCAGGTGATCCGCGCCGCCGGGAACGCCCGCCGCAGCGCGGAGAGGACGGGGAGTGCGTGAACCACGTCCCCGAGAGCGCTCGGCTTGATGAGGGCGATCCGCTCGGGCGTCATGGGAGTCCTTCCCGGCAGCGGCCGGCGTGAGCCGGCTGGTTGTTGGTCCAGGCACCCGGACAACGACCCGCCGGCTCACGCCGGCCGCTCGCCCGATCCGACCCGCGGCAGCAGGGCGACGACGAGCAGCAGCAGCACGACCGCGGCGAGGTACGGGGCGACGCGGCTCGGGTCGGCCTCGAACATCACCAGCCCGAGGAACGGGCCGAGGATGCGGCCGAGCGACGCGAACGACTGGTTCACGCCGATCACCTCGCCCTGTCGCGCCGGGTCGCTCCGGCGCGACACCAGCGCCGACACCGACGGGTTCACGAACGAGAACCCCGTCACGGCCAGCGCCGTCACCACGAAGAACAGCGCGAACAGCGCGCCGCGCTCGAACCCGAACGGGTTCGCCGCCACCGCCGCCATGCCGCCGAGGCCGAGGAGCATCATCACCACGCCGGCGGCGAGCAGCTTCTCGGTCGCCACTTTCCCGGCGAGGCGGCGGTAGACGCCGCCCTGCACGAGCGTCAGCACGAACCCGACGTAGGCGAAGATCAGGAAGTTGTCGCGGTCGTCGCGGAGGCCGAGGGCGTCGCGCGTCAGCAGCGCCAGCGTCCCCTCGAAGTTGGCGAACCCGAAGATCACCAGGAAGTAGATCAGCACCAGCGTGCCGACCGTCGGCGTCCGCAGCACCTCCGCCGTCCGCGCCAGACTGAACCACTCCTTCCCGGCGTGCGCCCCGCCCGGCATCCGCGTCTCCGGCAGCATCCGCACGGCCAGCAGGAGGGAGACGAGCGAGAGGAGCGACGCCGCGGCGCCCGGCGCCCACGGCTGACCCTGGAACAGTTCGAGCCCGGCGTAGCCGATGAGCGGGCCGAACGTGAACCCGATCCCGAACGCGGCGCCGATCAGCGCCATCCCCTTCGCCCGGTTCTCGCGCGTCGTGCAGTCGGCGATGACCGCCGCCGCGGTGCTGATACTCGCCCCGGCGACGCCGGCGCCGAGTCGGCTGAGGAACAGCAGCCCGAGCGCGAGCCACGCGGCGTCGGTCGGCAGGTTCGAGGCGAACCCGAACAGCGCGTAGAAGACGACCGAGCCGGCGAGCCCGAGCATCAGGATCGGCCGCCGGCCGACGCGGTCCGACACGCGGCCCCATGCCGGGCTGAACACGAACTGCATGAGCGAGAAGACGCTGTACAGGGCGCCGAGCGCGGCGCCGCGGGCCGCCTCCGGGAGCACGTGGAGGTAGTTGTCGGCGAACCTCGGCAGCAGCGGGAGGACGATGCCGAACCCGAGCAGGTCGATGAACACGACCAGGAACACGACGAGCATCGCCTTCTTCGGCGCGGTCGCGGGCGTGGGGGGCTGGTCGAGCGGGGCGTCGCTCGGCGCGGCTGTTGCCTCGGGCACGTTCATGTCGAGAGGATACGGTCCCCGCCGCGCCGCGGATAGCCCGGCCGCGCCGGCGGCGCGATCAGCTCAGACCCCGCAATTTTCCCGCCCGGACGACCGCCGCCCGGCACTCGCCGTTGCCCGCCGGGGCGGCGTCGGGGAAAGTAACAGGATGCGACGACCCTCGCCCGCCGACCGGGAGGCCCGGATGGCGACCGCCGACCCCTTCCTCCGCCCGCTCGCCGGCGCCGACCCGGCGGCGCGGACGGCGTTTCTCGTCGTCGACACCGAGAGCGTGCCGGACGGGCGGCTGCTCGCGGCCGTGAAGTACCCGGGCGAGAAGCTGACGCCGGAGGAGGCGATCGACCGCGCCCGCCGCGAGCAGCGCGAGGCCCGCGCCAACGGGTCCGACTTCCTCCCGGTCAGCTTCCACGTCCCGGTGGCGGTGTGCGTGCTGCGGGTCGGCGCCGACTTCGCGCTCCAGGCGTTCAGCTGCCTCGACGCGCCGCACTTCCGGCCGCGCGAGATCGTCAAGAAGTTCTGGCTCGGGGTGTCGTGCTACCGGGCGAAGCTGGTGACGTTCAACGGCCGCGGGTTCGACCTGCCGCTGCTCGAACTCGCCGCCCTCCGCCACGGCATCCCGGCCCGCGACTACTGCCAGAACAGCCGTAACCGGTTCAACGGGCCGATCGACCTGATGGACTGGCTGACGAACTTCGGCGCCTACCGGCTGGCGGGCGGGCTCGACCTGCTGGCGAAGCTGATCGGCAAGCCGGGCAAGATGGACGTGTCCGGCGACCGCGTCCTCGACCTGATCCGCGAGGGGCGGGAGCGGGAGGTGAACGACTACTGCCTGTGCGACACCCTCGACACGTACTTCGTCTTCCTGCGCACGCGCGTCTTCACCGGCGACCTGCTGCCGGAGCAGGAGGAGGCGTTGGTGGCGAACGCTCGGGCGCTGCTAGAAGGGAAGGTGGCCGAGTACCCGGTGCTGCGGAAGTACCTCGACGGCTGGGCGGCCGTAGAATGATCCGTTGGGGCCGCGCCGGGCGAACCCCGCGCGTCCGCTGTCTGTCGGGAAGTCATGAACGAAAAGGTCATGGTCCGTATCGTCGCCGGGTCGCTCCGCGGGCGGCGGGTGTACACGGTCGTTCACGAGGGGATGCGGCCGACCCCGCAGATGGTCCGCGAGGCGCTGTTCAGCATTCTGGGCAACGCCGTCCCCGGCCGCCTCTTCTACGACATCTTCGCCGGCACCGGCGTGGTCGGGCTGGAGGCCGTCAGCCGGGGGGCGACCGGCACCCGCGCGATCGAGAAGGACGGTAAGCTCGGCGCCGCGATCGAGAAGTACGCGACCGAGTTCGGCGTCGCCGACCGGCTGCACGTCCTCAAGGCCGACGTGTACCGCTGGGGCGAGCGCTGGCTGCCGCCGGGCAACGCCCCCGTCAACCTGTTCCTCAGCCCGCCGTTCCCCGACCTGAGCGAGCGGGCCGAGGAGTTCCTGGCGCTCGTGAACCAACTCCTCGACAAGGCGCCGGACGAGTCGGTGCTGGTGATCCAGGCCGAGGACGGCTTCCCGCTCGACCGCCTCCCCGACCTGCCCGCCTGGGACGTGCGGAAGTACGGCCGCAACCTGCTCCTGTTCCGCGTCAAGGGCGACCCGGTGCCGACCGCCGCGGCCCCGACGGAGGAGGCGTGATGCCACCCGACCTGCGCGCCGCGGCGCTGGCCCTCCCGCCCGACGAACGCCTTCGCCTCGCCGAAGAACTCTGGGACAGCCTGACCGCCGACGACGTGCCGCTGACCGACGCGCAGGTGGCCGAACTGGACCGGCGGCGGGCGAGCCTGGCTGCGAACCCCGAATCCGCCCGCCCGTGGGACGAGGTCCACGCCCGGATGACGGCGCGGTATGGCGGCTGACCCCTTACATGTCCCAAGCTCCGAACAAACCGACCCGCAGGTTGTCTGGGTTGCGACGGCCCGTGGACTGCGCGTGAGGTGGTGCCCCCCACCCCGCGGCGAAGCGCCGCGGGGTGAGGGGCACCACCTCACGCGGAGTTCGACAGCGTGGAGGGGGCGGGCCCCCCCCGGGCCACAAA
>VFQN01002136.1_pt1 | contig 31368 bp, 32 predicted proteins | sample 3512371 | NCBI WGS metagenome assembly VFQN01 (sample SAMN10412370, study PRJNA504923) | tailings metagenome | isolation source: Replicate 2 from Balatoc abandoned mine | place: Philippines: Itogon, Benguet | collected 2017-08-28 | reverse complement strand
GGATTTCTGGGCAAATCCTGGGGGAAAACCCTCTTGAAAATCCTGATTCGGTCAGGATTCTGCCCAAAACAATCCTGACAGGCAGCCAAAATGGCCGCCAAAATCATGATAATTCTGAAGACCGGGACACTGCCTTGCATGCTCATCCAACACGCTCATACCGGTATAGTGATGCTTTTGTAGTCCCTACTACCTTCCCTTGCGCCCATACTTGCAGTATTGCACCGGGCCCTTGTCCCTAAGTGCTAAGGAATACACCCCTCGTTCGGTGCTGCATGTTCGTCAAAGGTCAGACTCCTTTCTACGATTAGTCGTGACCTGGTCTTGACATTGAGTGTGCCGGGCTCGTACGTGGAACGTAATTCGCTGCAGGTGAACCCTTGCAGAGGGGAGAGCCCCGTGTGACTTTGGCTAACGGTCGACCGGTGTACGCCCCAACGGTACCTCGAACGAATGTGGCTCGGGGCATCCGCGGCCCTAACCCTCGGCACATGGGAAAGGGCATGCCTTTGTGGGGCACAGCTTGTCATTCATGTGCATTACAAGGTCTCTCTCCGGTACGGCGTGGACTATGATGTAAGTCGTCAATGCCATACAGCTCTGACTCATTCATACCCCAGCTCAGTACCAACAGGTACCACCCACATCCATTTCAAAACCTGAGAGCACATGCGACAAAAGCAGCTCAGTCATTTCAGTCCTCAAACTGCACAGGCTGCTGGGAACGGCAGCAGCTGCAGAACACATCAATAGCGCTGGCACATCGCCCCCGCACCTAAAATCTCATTCAGCCCGGACGAAGCCCCAGCTGCCTTGTGGGCCACCTTAAGACCACGGCGGCTTCACACACCCACTCTATGGACAGCATCTACGTCTCACTACCGCTCTCACATCGCCGTTGCCTCGCCAGCCCATGCGTGCACGGTGCTTTGCCACATCAGAGAACTGAACACAAAGCAAAGCGGGGACAGCGCACACCTGGGGCACACCCTGACACCCCTAGGGCAAAATGTTGGTGCGGGCCACGGGGATGGAAGTCTAGGTGCGCGAGGAGATTATGGTCAGTGCATGAATTGGCCCTTGGCAAGATGCAACAGTAACCCTAATGCTGGTAGTTCCTAGGTTATCCCCGCAAGGTCGCACCTGGCAGCCCAACGATCTATAGGACAAATGGTTTAGACACGCAGCCGCAACGTCATACAGCCTTCACCATTGTTTGCGCCACACAGCAGCACCCCACGGCGTTGCGCCCCGCAAAGGAACGCCCCGCAAGTACAACACACATGTCCGCGTAGCAAGACCAATGCCGATTGCCGCACCCCGATTACCAAGCGAGTATACCACTCCGATCCTACGAAGCTCGAAGCGACCGGACAGCGGACACCCGGCACCACAGGTAGAAAAGACGTATCACACACCCTCCAACCGATGACCTGCCACAACGCCTCCGCAGAGCACAAGAAAGAAGATAACTTCATATCTCCTTCACCTAGCCTCGCTAAAGCGACCCCTCTCACGCGCGGTCTGAAATGAAGCCGCCTTGCCTCAACAACCATCTGCTGGGTGTCCGCAAACCCGACGGACATGCAGCTAGCGCTTCTGCCCCCCCATCAAACGTGGCTTAGTGAAAATACAGCGGGCAGTTCCAGCATACGTGTCAAAACCGACAAGGAGCGATGCCCCCCCAAACACAAGTTTATGCAATGCCGGCATCCTCGGAGATCTTGCGGATGCGAGGCGCACCAACTCTCCACACCGTTCCCGGCCAGTTGCTTCGGGACGCAACCGCATACGTATGAACTGACCAGGCCCGACGACAGCCCAAGATGCTAATCCGGCTGCTTGGATGCCGCGAGCCACCGACCTGCTAGGACGACCTCTTGCCAATGCCAGAGCGCTTTGCGCACATTACCTATTGGTGACACTAAGCGGACCGTAGGTACCAAAACAGACCGATCAAGCACAGCACGACAACTGCTACCTGTAGGACGACCTTGGCTAGCCACTTGAGGTCCTTCGGCACTCGCCGGCGCCAGTCGGGGTCGTACTGTTTCTTCATGATTTCTTCTCCAACGAAGCGCTCCAGGGCGACCTCCCACCACTTGGCCCTCCGGAGCTTCTTGGCAGACACTGTCGTCAGCGCCGCAACCACACGGTGGCCCCCCTTGGACAGGGCCGCAGGGGCCGCACCGCGCGCCGCACCGCCGCCAGCCGCCGCCACCGAGCCGTCGTCCGACACACGCGACCCCGGACCAGCGGCCCCCGAGCTCCCCGCGCCAGCCCCCGCAGCCTGCTGCCCCTGCCTCTTGCTCTTCTTCCCCCCCTTGCGCTGCTGCACCGCGCCACCGTTCATCCCGGCCGAGGCCGTGGTCAGCACTTGGCTGCTTGCCAGCGAGTGCGTGTCGACCTCGGGGCGAGGAGGCATCACCGCCAGCACCTCCTCGCTCCAGCTGCTGTGCCCCGTGCCGTCCAGACCCACCGACCGCACCCGGATGCCGTACTGGCAGCCCAGCAGCAGCCCCTCCAGCTTTGCCTCCGACCTACGGCCAGGGAGGTTCGCCTTCAGCACGCCACCGCCAGGCAGCGACGCCGCCTCACAGCCGGGCTTGGGTGTGGCAGTCGCCTCGTAGCCGCACACCCCCGCCTGCGTGGCCGTGGCCTCCGGCTCCTCCCATGCGATGCACACCGCCGTGGACATGGCCGCCTCCGCTGCCTCGCCTGCATCCGCCTGCTGCTGCGCGCTGAGCGGCTCCACAACCTCCACAAGCCGCAGCCCGCTGGGCGGCTGCGGGGGCAGCAGCATAGTGGTCGCCGCCTCCGTCTCACCGAACGGCCCCTGCCCGGCCGAGTTGGACGACGCCGCGCGCAGCAGGTACTTGGTAGCGGGGAGCAGGCCGGACAGCTTGGCAGACGCCTCGGCGCCGCTGTACGCCACGGTCCACTCGTCCGTGCCCGCCACGCACACCTCCAACACGTGCGAGGACACGATGGCACCGTTGGTGACCTCGGGGTCCTCCCACCGCACCCGCAGGCCGGTGGCGGAGCGGCCAGTCACTATCGGCCGCCCCGGGGCCGACGGCGGCGCAGGCAGAGTGGCAGCGACGACGGGGGCGGAGAAGGGGCCGCACCCGCACGCGCTGGTTGCCCGCACGCGAAACTGGTAGAACCGGCCGGGTGCGAGCCCCTCCGCATGGCACACGCAGGCGGGGCCCGTGTACACGTGCGTCCAGGAGGCGGCAGCGGACGACGCGACCGCGTGCTTGCTGCTGCCGGCGCCCTTGATGTTGGTGGTGCTGCTGCTCGACGACGAGCTGGCCGCCGCTATCTCAACGCTGTACGACACGACGGGGCTGCCGAAGTCGCGCTCTGGGGGCGACCAGCACAGCATCACCTGGCTGGACGAGGCCGGCTCGCCAGAGAGCTGCCGGGGGCAGGTCGGCGGCGCGTGCCCGGTGACCGCCGCCGTGCACACGCTCCAGCCGCTGGGCCCCATCTCGTTCTGCGCGCACATCCGGAACGCGTACCCCGTGTACGGCTCCAGGCCCCGCACCTCGCACGTGGTGTGCGGGCCGCGGTACGCCTGCCTGAACTGCAAGCCGGCTGCCATGCGCGGGTCCGCGACGATGCCCGCGGCCCCCGGCGCCCCGATGTGCATCCCGGGCACCACCGGCAGCGGCGCAAACTCCACGGTGTAGCTGGTAATGGCAGCCCCTTGGCACGGCGGCACCTGCCAGCTCAGCACCAGGGCGGTTGCCGCCACACCGGCCACGCTGGGCGGCGCTGGGGTGATGGGCACGTCCGGCGTGGTGCAGCCGGCCACCCAGTCTGTCCACGGGCTGGAGCCCTGCCCGTTGGCCGCCTGCACGCGGAAGATGTACCTGCATGCGGGCTGCAGATGCCGCAGCTCCGCCCCGACGGTCTCGCCCGAGTACACGTGTAGGGGCGTGTGCGCGGGGCACAGGCACGGCGGCTGCGCCAGGGGCGGTGGTTGCAGCTGGCCGGGCTGCGCTGCATGGGGGCACTGCCCGCAGGCGCAGTCCGCCGGGGCCATCTCCATGCGGTAGGTGTGCACCTTGGCGCCGCCGTCGTGGCGGGGGGCCGCCCAGGTGATTACGATGGTGGTGGGGGTGCTGGTGGCGGGCTGCAGGGAGAGCGGGGCCTCCGGGGCGTCCGCTGCGGTAGTGAGGTCCACTGGAATGGCCCACTGGCCCCAGCCGGCTGCGTTGCGCGCGCGCACGCGCACGCGGTATGAGCAGCCCGGGCGCAGGGAGTTGATGGTGCAGGCATGCGCCTCGCCGTCGAAGATCTTCAGCCAGTCGCTGCCCATGCAGGCGGTGGCTGCGCGGGACTTGGCTTGCAGCTCCACCTGACACGCAAGGCAGCGCCAAGGGAATGAGGTGGTGTCGATCCAGGTGCATGCGGTGCTAAATTGTCGCGCCCGCCACAGAACTGCAAATTCATTACGTTGAGTTGCTATGCAGGGGTTTGATCATGACCCACATCATCGTACGGTCGCAGCAACCCCAGGGACATAAAGGTCACCCATCCGCCTCACCTCAAACGCCAGGACCTTGCTGCCTCCGTCCTCGTCCGGCGCCCGCCACGCCATGGTGGCGGACTGGCGGCCCGCCGACACCACCTGCAGCGACACTGGGCTGTCGGGCGGCGCAGCCCCCGTGCAGTGCGACACGGTTGGGCTCCACATGCTCTTGCCCTCCTGCGGGATACGATCGGAAAGCAGTTAAGCACCGTACAATAGGGAGCCGCACGAGGCAGCGCCTCTATTTGCACTGCTCACTCGCACATGCCTTCAACTGAGATGTATGCTTCTGTGCTGTCCAGGCTACGAGTAGTGGAGTGTGCCTAGGGGCTCTGCTAGATAGCCACGGCACCAGCGCAACCCCGGCGCCTGGACTCACGTCGTTGTCTGCCCGCAGGCGGAACCGGTACTGCAGCCCGGGGCGCAGCCCCTTGATGGTGTGGCTGGTGTTGGGGCCAGCGTACACGTGCATGAAGTCGCCCCCTGCCCCGTCGTCCCGCTCCAGGGTGTAGCACACGATGGGGGAGCCGTTGTCGGCCGGCGCAGTCCACGCCAGGGTCAGGGCCGTCTGCGGGGCATACGACGGCGGCATTGCGGCATGATGCGAACCCAAGGAAGGGGTACGTCGGCAGGTGCCTACGCAAAGACGTTCTACACCCTCGCCCGCCAACACCAAGATTGTTACATGAGCCTGCGGCACAACACGCATGTACACTCTGGACGTAACCTCCTTACCGAGGACGCTGTCTGGCAGGTTGGCGGCTCTGGCTGCGAGGGTACGGTCGCCTGTGTAGTGTAGGAGCTGCACAGGCTGAAGGGCCCCTCCCCCAGCTTGTTGAGGGCCTGCGGCAGCACAGCAAAGGTGGTTTTGGCCGTTGGCTAGACAACAGTCATGATGCACTGCCGTTGGTTCGCGGTGGACTGCACTGCTGGCCGAACATGGTTTCAGGCATCTCCGCAGTCCACGCACCTGTACACGGCTGGTGTAGCGGATGCCTGGCTGCAGCTTCGTCACCTTGTAGCTGCGCTCAGGCCCACGGTACACCTCCACAAACCCCTGTAGGCACGTCATCAAGCACGCCACAGCGTGTCAGGAGGCTCCCTTTCAGGCACGAGATCTTGGTGGGGCAACAGCTTTCTTCTCTTTATCTTGCCCTCTGGGGCTTTTTGGGCCCTTCCTACAGCTAGAACATCAACACCCACCCAGCCACGTACCGTGTGGGTCCGCTGGTCCTCCAGCCCCAGGGGTGCGGGGGTGATCTCCAGGACGTACGTAAGCTCGAAGACTCCGCCCGGGTCCTCGGGTGTGTTCCATTTGAGCTGCGCGCATGAACCCAAGGTGTGTGGGGAAGTCGAGGTGCTGGACAAGGGCCGAGGGAGCGCACCCCACGCAACCGAACCCACCTTCAGCGCGTTGCGCGCGCGCTGCACCAGAGCAGGCGGCTGTACTGCTGAAGGCACCGTGGGCTGCGTTTGGAAGACGACTGGGTCCGCATTCTGGATGCGCAGGTCAACACCGTCGTCCGAATCGAAATTCTCCGTGCTAGCAACAACCCGGACCGCATAGCTGCGTCCCGCCTTCAAATCATTTACCTGTACAACATGCATGGCATAAATAGTGTCAGGAGCGGTCCCCAAAAGACCTCGACGAGGACGATCGAGAACGAGGACTCGTTGAAACATCCTTACTTTGCACGCGAGCGACTCCCCGGAATAGGCACAAACCCAGTTTGTGCCTAGTTTGCTGTTGGCAGTTTCGAGCTGCAGAGGCGAAAAGGGAAACCGAGGTTACTCGACTGTGTGCAACGGGCGACGACGCGTGTCCGGCCGCTTTGCTACCCCCACCTGTTGAAGCTCCAGAGCGTACCGAGGAGAACCCGAAGGAAGCTTGCCATCAAGCTCAGGCCACGTGAACGTTGCGCTGTGGTGTGATACTCCAGTCACACAGGGCTGCCCTTGCGAGACTGTGACCACAACCAGTTCTGGTTCCGAAGGCTCCGAGGTAGACGGTGTGATAGATGAGGACATGCTGTCTGGGGTGGCATCTTGCTGCTGCACCTTGCGACTCAGGAAAAGAGGCGAGTCCAGGGGCTCGAGAAGGCCCAGCGCGGGTCTAGCCGCCAGGGCCATATTCGTTATGTTGATGTTTTCTTCAGTATGGCAGCTGGAGTTTAGACAAGGAGGACAAGGAGGACGTCTCAAATTGGTGCCGTATTTCTGGGAAGCTGATGTATACAAGGAGGCCCCGTCAGGCCCTCGATAGCAGAAACAAGAATGGGCGCGGGTAATCAGTACGCAACGGTTGAGTGCCAAATAAACGCAGGCAATTTCAATCGCCCGCCCGAACGTTAATCGCTTCGGGGCCGCTCCGCGCACGTAAGTCAGACTGGATGAGCGTCCCTACTGCAAAAAATGTTCTTTGGTAGGCCTCAGCGTTGATACATGTCGACACAGGACTAGCAAAACATCAACCGTCAAGTGGCGAACCGGGTCGAGAGCATGGGACACGCGCACCAGCAGGCAGCGGCAAACGGAGCTGTGCACATTGCCACGTATGATATGCCTTATGACAATTCATGACTTCTGCACCCAAGAAGCCGGCCCATCACAACGCCCAGTTCACGAGTGGGCTACGCCTAGGGGAGAGCCAGGGGAGCACCCGTGTGCCGGCGTTTCCTTCCTCTCTGCTGCAGTGTAACTGGGCGTACCGGTAACGCACGACCCACATCGCAGACAGCCCAGTCCACTGATACGAGCAATCACTTGCGTACGTTTCCAACGCCACCGGCAGAAACAACGGGAAACCGGTTCCCCGGCGCACTAATCGCTCGTGCCTGGCACCCAGGCCATCCGCACTTTTGAGCGGGCCAAGCTTTGCCACCTTGTCCAGCACTTGGTACATGACGGACCTCAACCCCAAACACACCTTGCAAGGCAGCCCGAAGCACCCCGTATGACGCGGCGTGGTAACAAGACCCACACACAGCTTAGTGCCTTGTACCGGTACCTCCCCTCACCGCCGCCTGCTGCATACAGCTTAGTGCTCGTTGCACAAGGTCCTAGGCCTGTGCCAGCGGCTCAAGGCCACGAGCTGTGCCCCATCCGCTCCAGGGGAGTCTTCCTCGAGAACACCACCCTGTCGTACTCCTCAACCAGCTCCGCCAGCTCACAGAGCACAGCCTCCTCCTCCTCACCGCTCGGAAGCCGCTCCGGGCCCTGCTGCTGCACCCCCTGCCGCCCCTGCGCCGCCGCCGCAGCACCAGCATCAGACGCCTTTTTCCGCCACGGCAGTGTCTCCTTGGGGGCTGCTGGTGCACCCCCGTGCAGCTGTTGCCCTTGCTGCGTCTTCTCAGCGGGTGCAGCACCTGGCTGCTGCTGCCGCTGCGCCGCCTGCAACTGCAGCTCCTCCCGCCTTGCCCGGATGGCCTCGAGCAGGGCCTGCGGCGTGGTGACCACGAACGACGGCTTCCCGCCACCGCCCCCAGACGCTCCCGGTTGAGGCGACACCTGAAGGGGCCCGTTGCACAAGGACCGCTCAGGACTGTGACCGCGTATACCGGTATGCGTAGGATACACCCTGACACGAGGGCGGCGTTGTTCCCACGGTTCCTGCTCCTCTCCTGCTCCCCAGCTGCCCGCTTACCGGACCCACCTGCAGCCCAGGCGGCGTGAAAGCGTCCGGCAGGAAGGTGGCTCTCTCCTCGACCCCATCCTGATCACGAAATAGGCACCCCAAATCCTACTCACCGCCAAGCCCACCTACAGCCCTGGCGGCGTGGCGGCGTCTGGCAGGTAGGTCGCCCGCTTCTCGTGGCGAGCACCCCACTCACTAGCACCACTTACGAGCACCATGGGGCCCACCTGCCGCCTCTGGCGGCGTGAAGGCGTCCGGCAGGTGGGCTTGGTGATTAATAAGGATTGGGTGCACGTTTCGTAATAAGGATAGGGTTGAGGTGCGGGCAACTCACCTGCAGCCCAGGCGGCGTGAAGGCGTCCGGCAGGAAGGTGGCCCGCTCCTCCGTGCTGCCCATGCCCCGCGTTAGCGCCTGCAGCACCTCCGCTGCCGCGCGGGGGCCGTTGTCGTCAAAGCCCATCAGCCGGGACCGCACGCGCGCCATCGCCCCCGCGGCCAGGTCCGCGTATGCCTTGTTGTGCTGTGTGGACCACGGGAAGCAACGCAGGGGAAGTACCAATACCGTGTTTTGGTCCTTGCGTTGTATGCGGTGTCGTTAGTGTATCATGGTTGCAATTTACCTGCAGGGTACCTGGGATGCTGCACCGGACGGCCATACACATACGCAGGCACGGCTGCGCAAACCGGAAAGTCACAATGCCCACCTTGGTAAACTCCTCAATGCTGCTGCGCTGCTGCTCCTTCCTCGGCCGCAGCCCGCCTCCCCCTCCTCCACTCTCCAGCGACTCCCGCAGCTTCCTCTCCTCCTGCGTGGCAAGCGCAACAGGCAGGAATGAAAGACGCTTGCAACTGGCTCATTGTCGCTTGCTGTAGTGCCGCATCCGTTCCGTCCATGTCGTTCTCCCTCGAGTCCCCTTGCGTGCTTCCCTGTCGACCTCCCCACGCCCACACGCTGCGCCAACACACCCCACTTCGCCTCCAAGCTCCTGTAAATCCGGTGCATCGCCGGTCCCGCATGCAACCCATTTGGGTCAGCTGCCCAACCCGCCGCCCGTTTGCCCCACCCACTCCCCGATGTGGGTTGGCTGTGAACCCCACAGGAAGCCCAGCCCCTTGCATGACGGACCCCGCATCCAGCTCGCGCTCTTCCGACCCTTGCCTGGTGCTTACGCATCAACCCCATCTGGGTCGCCTGTGAACCATCACAAAGCACCCCTCGTGCTCCGTCCCGCCACAACCCCACCTGCCACCTACCCACAGGGCCGCGCGCATCTTGTTGTACCCCATCTAACCCCACCGCACCTGCTCCCCCAGCTTGTACAGCTGCTCCAGGTCAACGCCCTCATGCGGTTGCCCACCCACTGCAATCTACCACCCGCCCACCTGCAACTCCAGCTTGTATTGCTGCTCTCAACACGTGCTTCCTCTCCTCTGCGCCCTCCCCTTCCCAACCCACACCGACCCATGTCCTCCACCCCCAAACCCCGAACCCCACCTGCTCCCCCAGCTTGTACAGCTGCTTCCGCCCCACCACCCACACACTTGCTTCCCTCTGTGCCCTCCCCTTCCCAACCCACACCAACCCATGTCCTCCACCCCTCCACACCCCTCCCGCCCCACCTGCTCCCCCAGCTTGTACAGCTGCTCCCGACCGACCACCCACACATTTGCTTCCCTCTGTACCCTCCCCTTCGCAACCCACACCGACCATCCGGCTGCCCACCCACCCACCCCAAGGCGGACCGCAACTTCATGGGTCGATCTTCTCCTACCGTACACTTTAACTTACTACTACTACCACTACCACCACCTCGCGTTACTAGTACTTTGGTAACCCACCCACCCGCTCACCTGCTCCCCCAGCTTGTACAGCTGCTCCAAGTCCACGCCCGCCACCAGCTGCGGCGTCTGCCCGCCTGTCTCCTCCCGCCAGCGCTGCAGGTTGGAGTAGGCCAGCGAGGCGGCCAGAGGGGGCAGCAGCGTGCGCGACTGCCGCTCGTCTGCGAGCGTGCAAGGTAGTGGGTTGAGCAAAACGGTTGTATGGCACACGGTGTGCGGTTTGTGGTTGGGGGACCTGAGCTTCAACCCTGCAGATGGAATTTGTCAGGCCTTTTGTGGTACGAGTGACTTGACTCCCCGGTCCGCACGTGGCTGTGCAGCACAACACGCAGCTGTCAGCACCATACATTATGTTCACCTACAACGCTTCCTCCCAGACTACGCGGTGTTGATACCAGTAAGAGCTGCAGATCCCCATGGCGACCCGGCCGGGCTTACAGGTAGTACACTGGTACTTGGGGGCCAAGCCAAACAGGCAGGAAGCTATCCAACCTTGCTGTGGAATGTATAGTGAGCTGGCACGATAGGTACTAGCCCCACCTTCCCACTCCCTCATCATGGTCAGCTCCTGCCCCAGCCGCGCCAGGGCCTCACGCTCCGCCGCGGGCATGGTCCGGCTGCCGAGCCCCGTAGCACCAGGGGCCCCCGCCGCCCCCGGCTGCCCCGGCTGTGCTGCTGCCCCCAGGGTCCCTCTGCCGCCTCCCTCCCTGTCACGGAGCCAGAATAGAAAGGCGCTGTCCAATAGCTCTGTGGGCCGGGCGGCGGCGGCGGCGCGGAGCTCGGGGGTGGAGAGGGGAGCTAGCTCTGCTACCAGTGCCTGTACATGGCGGATGGGACCAGCGGAAAAGAGGAGTGGATTACGCAGAGTGTCACGAATTTGTGGATGTTAGTCAGATTCAAGGGGGAAAGGGTGGGTGCAGTGGGGTCGGCGGAGAGTAGTGGGCGCAATGAAAGGGGTGCAGGACAGGCGGAAGGCGCTGGACAGGGGGCGATGGAGTGAGTGGGTTACTGCGGATAGGGTGGAGTGTGATGAAGCTTGGTGCAAGCAATTCAGTCTTTGCTTACTCTGTATCGCTCTTCCTTGTTGTCTTCCGGTGGGCGTGCCGCAGCGTCGCTGGCTGCCCGCACAACGCAGCCTCTTCGCGACCGGTGCTGGGGTGGTCCATTTGCTGCTGTCCGCGAGGAGCTTAACTTCCCATGTTTTGAAAAAGGGCACAACAATCGAGTCTTGCATGGTCTTAGAGACTCACGCAGCATTTGCTGAAGTGGCTGTGGTCGCATGGTTCTCGATTGAACGCTCCTGGGAACGAAGCTATTAAGTGCGGCGTTACACGATCATACACGAAAGTATTACGTATAAGGCAATCACACGAATACCAGCCACCGTGTTGCGTGTCACGATGACCTGCATTACAGCGCTGAGCCCTCCTGACACCCCATACTAAGAAGCACGACAGCCCCTAACGTGGAGTGGCGAGCCACGTGCACCGAGTCTTATACCGGTGCTTGTCCGGGTCACACGCCTGCACAAGAACGTATCCTGCATGCTTGGTTGCCTCGCCCGCACGCCTGCTCAACACACTGTCGTGTGACCCATGCAGTCTTGTGGAACGCCTCGAGCACGCAGCCCGTACAGCGTCCCAAGCCCTTGCAGAACTGCTTTATGCCTTACTACGGACACCATGTCTCACTCCTGCACGCATAAGTAAGCGTAAGTGTTCGTCACCGACCATCACCACAACCACCCCTAGCCTTACTACATACACCCCAGCTCCGCTTAAGACAAGGTGGCCTCTCACGGCAGCGTCCTGAGCGGCCCCCCGCACCTGCGACCTAGGGTCAACAGCGCAAACATGAGCAGGTGCAGAATCACCACGTACGTCAGCGCGCCCAGGCGCAGTGTGGGGCGGCTGGTCAGCCACCGGCCCGCCAGCACACTCCCGTAGTCAACCCACGACATGGCCTGCCGCACGTGCGGGTGCGCCGTACGCATCAGCGGTACGGACAGCAGCGGCCGGAAGTCCAGGTTGATGCGGCTGCTGCTGCCAACCGACAGGCGGTTGTACGAGTAGGCGTCGGGGCCGGGGTCGTGCGGGGAGAGGTACGGCAGGTGTCCGTCGTCGTCTGCGTCCTGCTGGGCCATGGTCGATGTGGGCACACCAGCCTCGATGTCCAGAGGGTCAGCGGTGGCGGAGCGGTGGCGGGCGGCCGCGGCCTGGGAGGGAGGTAGGGACAGGTGGAAGAGGGCAGGGGTGTGGGGCCGTAAGTGACATGTTGGGCAGGAAGGGCGGAGCGGTGGCGGGTGACCACGGCCTTGACAGGCCACCATTTGGGCTACCAAAGATAGGCTGGGCAGGGCCCCAGGGCCGTGAAGTCAAGGGCCGGAGCAATGCCGGCACACCGTCCCAAGAGGAGACGCAGGGTGTTAGCATCCTCTCCACGCTCGCGCGCTGTACTTACCGGCCTGCTGCCACCGAAGGCGCCCGTGGCTCCCGCCCCCTGCCCGCCCGCCCGCGGCAACAGCTGCGCCGGCGGGCCAGCGCCGCCGTCGTCTGCCCCGCCGATCAGGACGCTGACGTTGCCGCTGCCGCCGCCGCCGCCGGACAGGCCGGCCGTCTCGCGCTCCACCCGGCGCAGCTCCTGCTGCAGCTGCTGGTTCTGCTGCTCCAGCGCCGCGGTGCGGGCCTGCAGCTGCGACAGCTGGGTCAGCTGCTCCGCCTGCGTAACAACAGCGCCAAACGATAAACAGGCATACTGAACTTGCGGTCACAAATTCCTAACTGTAGTATTTACTGCTGGTAGTTATGAACGTTGCAAAAAGCGGACGGGCATGGGCTGTACGGTAACGCCAAGCAACCGTTTGAACTGCCCTCGCACCTTGGCGTGCAGGTCCTGCTGCTGCTGCGTGACGCCCGCCTCCAGCACCACCATGAGCCCCTCCAGCGCCACGGCGCTCTGCAACAGCTCCGCGAACTCGGGCAGCGTCACGCCGCTGGAGCCGCTGTAGCTGCTGGTGGCCTGCGGAGCACACAAACACGCACACCATTCGAGTTTAGCACGGCCCAACGCACCAGCGCCATTAGAGTTCGACCCAAAGCCTCCATCAGGTTCCGCACACCACCTGGGTCAGCAATGCAACCGACGGAACTGATTACGCTCCGACGTGCCTGCAGTTAGCTCAATCGGTTTCGGTTCCTGATTCACAACCGTTGGCTGACGGAACAAGTGCAGGTCCCCCACGTGGCAGCCCCACCTGCTCAATCTCCGCCATGAGGTTCTGCGAGCGGCTCAGCCTCGCCGCCAGCCCCGTGGCACGCTCCTGCGCCCCCGCCAGCACCGATGACACTGTTCGCAAGTCGTCGCGGGTGGCTCGCCGCAGGTCCCCTTGCGCCGCCGCCGCCGCAGCGGCTGCTGCCGCCGGCGGCGGCGACAAGCCCGATCCAGACGCCTCTTGCCCAGAATTGCTAGACTTACGACGTGGGGCCGCCGCCGTCGTGGTGGCCCCTCCCGCCGCCTCCGCTAGCTGCGCGCAGCGGCGCTCCGCCTCCGCTGCCGCTTCCGCCAGCTGGGCACACCGCTGCTGCGCCGCCTCCGCCTCCGCCCCGGCCTTCTCCACGTCCTCCCTCGCCTCCTCGAGCTCCCTGGCCAGCTCCGCCCCCTCCGCCTCCGCCCTTGCGCACCGCGCCTCCAGCACCTCCCGCTCACCCTTGGCCGCCGCCAGCTGCCCCCGCGCCTCCACCAGCGCCGCCTCCGCCTCCGCCAGCCTCTCCTGCAGCTCCGCCAGCTGCTCCTTAACTTCCTCCAGCTCCGCAAGCGCGTCCGCCACCGCCACGGCCTCCGCCGCTACAGCCGCAGCGGCGCCGTCCCCTGCACCCGCCACCGAGCGGGCCGCCGCCGACGGCTCCGCCATCCCCAAGGACACCAGCTCCTGCTGCCTCTGCAGGGCCACGTGTGCGGCCTCCAGCTGAGCGTGTGCGTTACGCAGCGCCTCCAGCTGTTGCGCCACCTCCTCCAGGCGCGCCGTGGCCGCCGCCTTGTCGGCCTGCAGACGGGTGACCGTCTCACGAGCGCGGGCCAGCTTCTGGGAATCCGCCGCCGCCGCCTCCAGCTCAGAAACCCGCGAGCTCAGCTCCAACAGCCGCGTCTGCGCCGAGTCACCAACTGCCGCCCGGGCCTCCAGCTCCGCCACACGCCTGCCTAGATCCGCGTTCTCCGCCTCCAGGACCGCCTGGCGAGCGGAACCCGAGCCGGCGGCGGCCGCCACCTCCGCAACGGCCGCTGCCTGCGCCGCCGCCGCCGCGACCGCCGCAGCCTGAGCTGTGGCGGCGGCCGCCTCCGCAGCCTCAGCGCGCATGCGGAAGCCGATCAGCTCGCCCTGCAGCTCGTCGCTCTGCCTCTCGGCCGCTGCCAGGCGCAGCTCTGCGGCTGCGGCTGCTGTTGTGGCGGCGTTGCGGGCGGCGGTGGCGGCGTCCAGGGCCTCCTGCAGCTCCGCAAGGTGACCCAGCTGCTCCTGCACACAGTAACGGTAATACGTGCACACGTGTTCACACAGGCTTACAGCAGGCATCACATCTACACATCCACGTCTTGCCCCAGCAGGATTCCTGTCAGTAGCTACTGTCCCGCCGTGGTCTGCGCCCGTACCTACCTGCGCAACCTCCACCTTGGCACGCAGCTCAGCCGCCTCAGCACGGGCTGCCGCCACCTGCGCGGACAGCTGCTTGGCCTGTTCTTGGGCGGCAGCGGCCGCCTCCTCAGCAGCCACCAGCTGCTGGGCGCTGCGCTCCACCTCGCCTGCACGCATGGTGACACATAAAGGTCAAAAGAAGTTCACCCGCCGCTGCAGACGGCAAGCGCATGGCTCAACACAAATACTATGCGGGCAGTACGAATTGACGGAGGCAATGAGCATGGTACGGTACCCACCCTGCATGGCCTCGCGCGCCTTGCGCTGCTCGTCCGCGTGGGCCCGCACCGCCTGCAGCTCGGCGCGCGCCGCGTCCAGCTGCACCTCCGCCGCCTCCAGCGAGCGCTGCAGCTCCGCCGCCCGCTCCTGGGCCTCGCGCACGCTGCTCTCCGCCACGGCGCGGTCCTCCTCCACGTGGCCCTCCATGCGGCTCACCTGAGGGCGGTGCGGAAATGCATGAGGCATCATGAGTTCGCGGTGGACTGGTGTAGGCAATGCATGCCTTCTTGCCCGATGGGTGTCCCTGTGCGTGAAGGACAGGCCGTGCAGAACTGGCGGGCGTGTGGAAAACGACAGCCCATCAACGTTTGACTAGCTAACAGATCCGTGTCCTAGGCGTGCCACCTGCGTTGCTATTCCCTAACCCCGTACAAGCGACCACTGAAGCCCCCTTTTGCCACAGCCGTCAATCCTCACCTGTGCAGAGAGCCGGGCCACCTCACTGTCACGCATGAGCACCTGCGTCTCCAGCTCCGCCACACGCGAGCGCAGCTCCTCCACCTCCACTACCGCCGAGCTGCCCTGCGCCTGCACGCCGTCCGCCGCCCGCCTGAGCTCCTTCACCACCTCCTCCAGCCCCACCTTTTGCACCTCCATCGCCCGCAGGGCCGCCATGGCGTCTTCCAGCTGGCTCTCCGCCGTTGCAGCCCGCTCAGTCGCAGCTGCGACCTCCTCCTGCACAGCCGTGAGCTGCTCGCGTAGCTCCGTTGCCTCACTATCCCACCCGTCGCCGTCGCTGAGGGCCCTCGCGGCGGCGGCCTCCGCCGCGGCTGCCTGTGCGGCTGCCACCTCGGCCGCAAGGGCGTCGTTGCGGGTGGAGAGCTCCTCGACTAGGGTGCCCAGGTTGGCGGATAGGGCCAGCTGCAGAATGAGGGGCGCAAAAAGGGGTCAGGACGAGGTGGTCGCAGGACCGCACAAGCGTCGCATGCTAGAGCTTTGGCTGTCAACAGCATACTCGCTCATCCCAAAGTGACAGTTAAACCAGGCTACGTTACCGTGTAATGCAGTTCCTTACCTTCTTCCCCATGCTCTCCAGCTGCTGCTGCAGCCCAGCGAGCCGCTCCTGCAGCGCCGCATTCTCGGCCGCCGCAGCAGCAGCCCTCTCCTCAGCGGCTGAGACCGCCTCCGCCGCTGCAGCGCCCACGCCCACGTCCGGCACAGCCCTCGCGACCCCCATCACCGCCTCTGCTGCGCTGCCACCACCACTGCTCCCACCCGCCACAGCGGCAGCCGCCGCCACCACCGCACCGCCCGCCACCACCGCATTCAGCTGCTCCTCCAGCCGCTTGCCCTTCTTAATAGCTGCCTTCAGCTTATTCTTCAGCTCCTCAGCGCGCTGCGTAGCCGCCTCCTGCTGCTCCACCATCTCCCTTCGGACCTCAGCCAGCTGCCTCTTCGCCACCTCCCGCGCAGCCACGGCCGCCTCCAGCTGCTGCTGAAGCGCGGCCAGCTCCTCAGCCGCCGCAGTGCTAGCCGCACCAGCTGCTGCCGAATCCGCCACCTGGCGGCGCAGCTCCCCAAGCTGCACCTCGGCCTGCTGCAGCTGCTGCCTGAGCTCCTCACACTCGGCCTCAGCGCGCTCCGCCTCTTCCGCGTAGTCCGACGCACGCGAAGCACTGCGCTCACGAGCCCGCTCAGCCTCATCTACAAGCTGCTTCAGCTCATCGGTTGCAGCCTCCAGCTCTTTGACACGGCGGCTCAGCTGCCCAGCACGTGCCTCAGCCTCCTCCAGAGCCTCTGCCTGCTCTTGCAGCTTGCCTTCCGCCTCCCATGCTTCAGCCTTGGCTGCCTTAAGCTGCTCCTGCAGCTCTGCCACCTCAGCAGCCCGAGCCCCGTCCTGCTGCTCGTGCTCTTGCGGCTGCTGGACCTCCAGCCGTGCCTGTGCCTCCGTGAGCTGCTCCCTGGCAGCCGCCAGTGCCACCTCAGCGGCCGCAACCTCCTCTTGCAAAGCCTGCACAGCAGCCTTTGCCTCTGAGGCTGCTGCTGTAGCGGCCTTCGCCTCGGCATCCGCGGCAGCAACCGCCTCGCGCAGGGTGTGGCATGTCTCCTCGGCGTCCGCCTTGCCTTGAAGGGCCTCCTGCAGGGCCTCACCCTGGCGCTGCTGCTCCTGCCGCAGAGCCTCGACCTCCTCCTCCAGAACACCGCGAGCTGCTGCGCTGGCGACCAGCTGCGCCTCCGCCTCCGCAAGCCGCCGCTCAGCATCGGCAACAGCATCCTGCAGCTTCTGTGTCTCCTCCCCCGCATCCGCGGCCAGGGCCGGCACATCGGCAGCCTGCTGCTGTTGCTGCTGCTGCTGCTCCTCCAGCTGCTGCTGCAGCTCGTTCACCTGCTGCTCAAGCGCCTGCTTGGCGGCTTCAATGCTCTTGCCCTTGCGGATCGCGGCACGCAGCTTCTGACGCAGGTCCTCTGCCTCCACGGCTGCCGCCTCTTGCGCCGTGCGCAGCTCAGCAGCCTGCGCTTCTGCGGCAGCGGCAGCTGCAGCGGCGGCGGTCGCCGCGGCCAGGTCCGCCCTCGCTGCAGCCAGGTCCGCCTCAGTTGCCTGCAGCTTAGTGCTGGCCTCGGACAGCTCCGCTTGCAACTGCAGGAGGGCAGGAAAACACAGCATTCAGGCATATGCCCGCACCGCTACGGCTGAGCACGGGCTGCCCCTTGAACAACAAGCCAACAGCCAACAGGCGTAGTACCTGTTACTCTCGTAATCTTGAGTTTACAAGCCTCCGTAATGCAAGCTGCAGTCAGTTCTAGATGACGTCAAGATTCATCCTGCCCCTAGCCGTTGGGAAACGCACCTTCTCCAGCAGCTCCTCGGAGTCGTGCGCCTTCCCGCTGTCCTCCAGCAGCGTCGTCTCCATCTGCCGCAGCTGGGCCTGCAGCTGCGACACGCGTGCGTGTGCCTCGGCAGCGTCCGACTGGCCCTCCTCCACGGCCTGGCTCTGCTCCAGCAGCTCGGCTTCGCGCGAAGCAAGGTCCTCCTGTGGAAGAACGTGTTGCACATTGCGAGTTACGGCTCCTCTTTCCAGCGAGCTACGATTACTAATACACCATCGAAACCTGCCTCCCGCCAGGTGAAGAACGATGCTTTGTGTCAGGTTCCTCTGTGCCACCACCCTGCCCAAGCTGCAAAGACTTGGCGTCCTGGGTTAAACCCGTGCACCCCCGCCGCACGACACTATGGTAAGCGCACCTGCACGTTGGCGAGGTCTGCCTGTAGCGCCTCATTCTCCGCCCGCAGCTTCTCCACCTGCTGCTGCAGCTCCGCCGCCTGGGCCGCCAGCACCAGCTGCTTGCACGCCTCCTCCGCCTGCTGCTCCACCGCAGCCACTGCCGCCTCCGCCTCAGCACGTGCCGCTGCTGCGGCCGCCTCCGCTGCCACGAGCTTTGCCTGCAGCTCAGGAACCTCCCGGCCCTGCTCCTGTGCTGCTGCCAGCTGCGTCTTGAGCTCCTCCGCCTCCGCCTGGGCCTCCTCAAGCTCCTGACGGGCCTGCTCGCACGCGCTCTCTACTGTCGCCACGTGCGCCTTCAGCTCAGCCTCTGCTGCCTGCACCGCCTCCAGCTGCGCCCACAGGGCCTTCTCCGCCGCTTGCGCCGCATCCAGTTGCTTCTGCATGTCAGACTGCAACACCTCAGATGCCTCCAGCTGGCGCTGCATGTCCGTCTGGACAGTCTCAGCCGCATGCAGCTGCGCCCTGAGGTCAGCCTCCGCAGTGGCAGCCACCTCAAGCTGGCTACGCAACGCCGCCTCAGCTGCCCGGGTCGCGCCCAGCTCCTCCTCCAGTCTTGATTCGGCGGCCTTGGCGGCTTGCAGCTGGGCATGAAGCTCCTCCAGCCCCTCACCCGACTGTGCGTGTGCTTCCTCTGCCGCCTCAGCCCGCTGCCGGGCGGCTGCAGCCTCAGCCAGGGCCGTTGACAGCTCGTGCTCCTTACCCTCAAGCAGGGTGCGAAGCTCGTCAGCGGACGCGCGCGCGGCTGTGAGCTCTGCCGCCTGCGCAGCCACGCCGGCTACGGCCGCCTGTGCTGCCAGAAGCTCCTGCTGCAGCTCCTCGCACTGGCGGTGTGCCACCGCCAGGCCTGCCTCTAGGTCCGCCCGCACGCGTGCTGCGGCCGTGTCGGCCTCAGCGACAGCCAGGACGGCAGCGTCCAGAGCAGCCCGCCGCTCCTCAAGCTGGACACCAACCTCTTCCAGGCGCGAAACAGCCCCTGCGTGCTGCTGCTGCAGGGCTGCGTGCTCGTCCCGCAGTAATCCCAGGGAGGCCTGCGCCGCCTGGAGCTCAGACTTCAGCCGCCGCCGCTCAGACTCGGCCTCCATCTGCGCCTGCTCCTGCTGCGTTGTGCGCTCCACCACAGCTGCCTGCACCTTTTCCTCAGCTGCTGCCAGCTGCTCCTCCAAGGACTTGACCTGCTCCGATGCTTCCGTCAGCTGCGTGGCTAGGGCGTCGCGCTCCTCGTTCAGGGTGGCATGGCGCTCTGTCAGGGCATCGTACTCGCCCCTGAGGGCGGCGCCCTTGGACTTGAGCCCCTTGTGCTGCTTCTCCAGGGCCGCATGCGCCTCCTCCAGGGCCGCATGCGCCTCCTCCAGGGCCGCATGCTTCTCCTGAAGCTCAGCCAGGGCTGCCGCGGCAGCAGCCATAGCCACGAGCTTCTCCTGCGCCTCGCTGTGCTGCTGCTGCAGTGCCTCCTTCGCTGCAGCCTCGGCTTGCAGCTTGGCATCCAAGTCCTCGCCCTGCGCACGCAGGGCCGCAAGCTCTGCCGCAGCCTGCGATTGGGCTGCCTCTGCAGCGTCCGCGCGGCCGGCAGCTTCCGTCAGCTCCTGCCCCTTGGCTTCCAGTTGTTCCCGCAGCTGTGTGAGCTCTGCCGCCGCCTGAACAGCAGCTGCCTCCGCCGCGGACTGGCTGGCCCCCGCGTCGCTGCGGGCCTGCTGCAGCTGCTCCTGGGCCTCTGCAAGGGCGGCCGCAGCCTCCTGCAGCTCGGCACGAAGCTGCTGGCTGATGGCGGCGGCGTCCTGGTTGGTGGCCACGCGTGCCTCTGCGTCCGCCAGCTGCTCTTGCAGCGCCAACATCTGCTGCTGCAGCTCCGCCAGCGCCTGCACCAGGGCCGCCTGGGAGGCCACAAGGGCCTCGGCCTGAGCGGCAGCCTGTGCAGCATCAGCTGCACGGCCCGTGGTAGCCGCAGCACACGCCTCCACAGCGTCTGCGAGAAGCTGCTCAAGGTGGGCCAGCTGCGCCTCGCTGGCGGCGAGCTGCTGAGCCAACCCGGAGGCCCGCTCCTGCGCAGCGGCCACAGCGCTAGTCTCATCAGCAAGCCTCGTGAGCGCCTCAGCTGCCTTGGCCTCAGCTGCAGCCGCTTGCTGCTGCATCTCCAGCGCCAGCTGCTCCTCCCTCTGCCGGGAAGCCACCTGCACCTGCGCCTCCGCTTGCTTCCGCTGCTCCGCTTGCGCCCGCTGCTCATCAGCATCCGCCCGGGCTGCATCCGCCTCAGCCCGCGCCGCCTCAGCCTCGGATCTTGCGGCCTCCGCCGCCGACCGCGCCGCCTCTGCCTGCTCCCTCGCGGCCGTGGCCTCCGCCAGCGACGAGTCCACCACTGCCCGCACAGCCGCTACCTCTGCCAGCTGCTGCTGCGCTGCGCTCCTCGCCGCCTCAACCTCGTTGCGGGCCGCCTCCACCTCAGACCGACTGGCCTCCAGCTCAGCAAGGGCCGCCTGCAGCTCCCCTTGCAGCCGCTCCACCGTCGCATCCGTGCGGACGGTGTGCTCCTCGGCAGCTGCCTCCAGGGCCTGCGTCCGGGCCTGTTCCTGCTCCAGCTCGCTGCGCACAGCCGCCAGCTGCTGCTCCAGGGCCGCCAGCTGCTCGGCCGCCGATTCAGCAGCTGCGCTGGCTGCGCCGGCAGCGCTCTCGTGTGCCTCCGTGGCGGAGGCCAGCTGCGCCTGTGCCGCATCCAGCTGGTTCTGCAGGTCCTCTACCGCGGCTGACAGGGCTGCGCTACGCTCGGACTCGGCGTGGGCGTCAGCCACGGCAGCGTCAAGTTTGATGCGGACGTCCTGCAGTGTCACATCGCAAAAAGATGATGAGGAAGGTTCATCAGGTAACCTCGTCAAAGGAAAGATACTTCGGAATTAACTTACCGGTACGATGAGTGATGACATGCAATGGGGTGGGACATGCCAGAGCGAGTGCAGCATGCCACAGGGGATCATCGTCAAGGACAGCAATTAGCACATGGTGCTCGTAACGTACGACTTGGCTGGGTGCCTGCGCACAGCCCACCTGCTCCGCCTGCCGGAGGGCCTCCACGTGGTTCTCCAGCTCCCGCACCCGCTCGTCCGCGCCCGACCGGGCGCCCACCATGCTCGCCTGCAGCTCAGCCACCTGCTCCTCGGCCGCATCCAGCTGTGACCGCAGCTCAGCAATGCGCTCCTCGGCGGAGCTCTGCGCCGCCTCCAGCTGCGCGTGCATCTCCTCAGCGCGTGCCTCAGCCGCGGAAGCTGCCTCTAGGTGCTCCTTCGCCGCCGCCCTAGCGGCCTGCAGCTCAGATGCCAGCTGCTCAGCCTGGGTAGCAGCAGTCGCCGCGACCTCCTGCATGGCCGCCCAGGCGGCCTGCTGCTCGGCCGCTAGCTGCTCGCTCCTCTCCTCCGCGGCCTTCAGGGCCTGCTGCAGCTCCGCCGTAAGCTGCCCGTCCCTTGCCTCAGCCGCGGCCAGCGCAGCCTGCTGCTCGCTTGCACGCTCCTGCGCCGCCTCTAGCTCCACCGAAAGCTGCGCAGCCCGTGCCTCAGCGGCCGTGAGGGCCTCCTGCTGCTCGGTTGCACGCGCCTGCACCGCCTCCAGCTCCGCCGAAAGCTGTGCTGCCCTTGCCTCAGCGGCCGTGAGGGCCTCCTGCTGGCCGCTCGCGCGCTCCTGCGCGGCCTGGAGCTCAGCCGACAGCCCCTCGGCATCAGCCCTTGCAGCGGCAGCTGCCTCCTGCTGCTGCTTCAGCTCCGCCTGTACCGCATCTAGCTGCTGCTGAAGCCTCTCCAGGGCTGAGCGCTCCGAGTCCAGCGCAGCTTGCAACTCCGCACCAGCGGATACCGAGCGAGCAGCTGTGGACTCCAGCTCAGCCTGTAGCTCATCGCAGCGGGTCTGTAGCTGCTGCGCCCGTGCCTGCTCCGCCTGCAGCCGCTGCGCAGCATCAGCCGCAGCCGCGGCTGCCTCCTCCTGCGCCCCTGCCGCAGTTGACAGCCGCTGCTCGAGCTCGCCAACCCGCGCAAGGACCTCTGCTACCTGGCCTTGCGCTTCCGCCAGCTGCGCCCCAGCCGTCCGCTGCTGGTTCTCCAATGCCTCCCGTGCTGCCCGTGCTGCCACCTGTTCCACCTCCAGCTGCCCCTGCAGCACCCGAAGCTGCTGGTCGGCTGCAGCCTGTGCCGCATCAATGAGTCCTTGCAGCTCCGCCATATGCGCCTGCGCAGCATCCCACCTCGCCTGCAGGTCCGCCACCCGCGCTTCGGAAGACGCCAAAGCTGCCTCCAGCTGCGACTGCAGCTCCCCAGCACGCACACGGGAAGCGCTGTGCGTGCGCTCCAGCTCCTCTGCCGCAGCCGCCATGGACGCAATCTGCCCCTGCAGCTGTGCGATGGTGGTTGCGCCGTGCCCCTCGGCCTCCGACAGCTGCTCTGCAAGCTGCTGCGCCCGTGCCTCCGCCTCGGCAGCCCGCGCCTCCAGCTCCGTGCACCGGGCCTCCACAGCAGCCCTCGCCGCCGCTGCCTCCTGCTCGGCCGCTTGCAGGGCCTGCATGCGCGCCTGCGCCTCCTGCAACTGACCTGCCGTAGCCTCGTTGCGCTGCTGCAGCTCGTCGTTGAAAGCCCTGAGCTCCGCCAGCTCCTGCTCCAGCGCCGCCTTTGCTTCGGCAAGCACCTTGCCCTTCTTCACCGCGCTCTTGAGCTTCTCCTTGGCCTCCTCCGACTCCTTGCCAGCGCTCTGCGCCGCCTCCTGCGCTGCCGCCAACTCCCGCTCGAGCCGCTTCACCGCCACACCCTCCTCCGCGCCCAATGCAGCCTGACTGCTGCTGCTGTCCCTGTCGCCGTTACCAGCCGCCGCAGCTGCGACGGGCTTTACGCTGCCGGCCTGCTGCTGCACCTGGGCCTCCAGCTCCGCAATGCGGTCGCGCGCTACGGTAAGCTCCAAGTCCAGCTTGGTGGTACGGTCCATAACACCCTTGAGCTGGCTGCGGGCAAGGGTGAGCTCCATGGCCAGGGTGTCAGGGTCCATGGAGGCACTGGCGGCAGCCGCAGCTGCCGCCTCCCCGTCTGCGGCGGTAAGGCTGGCCATGCGGGGCACGCCGCCGGATCCGCTGCCCTCCGAGCCGCGGAAGGAGAGGGAACGGGTGCCTGAGAGCGGGGGCTCGTCGCCGCCGCCGCTGCCGGTCTTGGGCAGCGGGGTGCCGTCGGCGGGAGCGAAGCGGCGCAGGCGGGACTCGTGCTTGGAGCTCTTGGCCGCGCTGGCTGGGTCCGTGGCCTCCTGCAGGCGTCGCGCGGGGACAGTAGCAGGAAATCGAGGCATGCCGATTGGTCCATCAATCACAACAAATGGCGGTGCCGCTGAGGCTATACCTTGCATCACAGTGCGTATGCCTGCGGACTCAAGCCCTCGATGAGAGACATGCCTCCTGTGCCTTCGCTGCGGCGTCATCTAAACACAGGATGTGGCAGCAGTCTAATAATGGAAGGGCCGAGTGACTGCCCCGGGCTCGGTTCCTTACCGCGAGGCGGCGCTCAGCGTCGTCCAGCCGAGCCCTCAGCTTGGCCGCGTCCTCGTGTGCGGCCACCAGCTTGGCGGCCAGGTCCTTGCTGTGGCCGCCCTCCTGCTCGTCGATGAAGCCCTGGCAGGGTACAAGTGGGTAGAACACGAGCAATGATACAAGTGTGCGAATGTTTTTCGCCAAAATGAAATGTAGCATGGGCGCTTCATGCGTATGCCAACGTGCCGGTCTAGGGCCAGCAGTGAGTCCGTTTCCTGGAGAGCGTCTAGCAGCAGTGTCGCATGGCCGTTGACACCGCGATACAGGGGCAATCGCGTTGCATAGGGCATGGCTTTCCTGTGGCATCAACGACAAGTCGTCGCGCCATGGTCAGGGCAACGACGACTGGTTATGTGATGCACTGCGAGAACCCCTTACTACACCTAGTCCTCGGCCCACAGCCCACGTGCCCTGCGTCGGCCAGGCCACAACCTTCAGGCACCCTGGTATAATAGACCAAGCGTGCAGTGCTTCAACAGCGCCCACCTGCACGGTCTTGCGGAAGTGCCTCTCCGCCGCTACCTCCTGCTTGGCCAGCTCCAGCTCGCCCTCCACCACGTTGACACGCTGGCTGGCCACCGCCAGTTGCGTCTCCAGCGCCATGGCCCGCTGCTTGAACTTGGTCACGTCGCCCTGCGTGACTGACAGCTCCTGCACCAAGCACACAGCGTGTTCCTTCTTGTCAGCTTCTGTCACTCGCTTACCTTTGCTTTAACACATAGCGCAGGCAGGGTGGTGATTGAGGACACAGCACGCAGGGAGCTCTCCGTATTGACCTTCCAGCCGGCCTTGCAAGGCAACCCAGCACTGGCATCGTAATCATAGCCCCAACTCTATTGCCCTGGAACCACCGCACTGCTGTCTTTGCGCAACCTGCGACCGGTGCCCCGGCCCGCGCACCCTCACGTAGTGCCCACGCACCTTGCTCTGCTGGTTGGCGCGGGCCTTGCTGCCCTCGGCGGCGCTGTTGAGCTGCGCCCGCAGCTCCGCCAGCTGCTCGCGCAGCGTCTCCAGCTGGTGCTTGTCGCCCGCAGACTCGGTGTGCAGGTGCGCCACGATGGCGCGCTGCTCGTCGCGCTGCGAGCGGGCCTCATCCAGCTGGGCCTGCAGCTCCGCGGCGGCGCGGCGGGCCTGGGGCAGGGCAGGGCAGGCGGGCGCGTCACAGCAAGAGCAGCGCCATGCTTCACCTACATTACCACGTGTGCCCTCACAACTCGCACTTTTAAAAGACAGCCGTCGTGACGCGTTCACGTTTTGCACCTATGCATCCGTCTCGTACTGCCCATACCGTCACCGACACGTCCCACCTTTTCAAGGTCCGCTGCCAGGTCCGCAGCGTCCGCCGCCGCCGCCTGGTGCGCGTGCTGGGCAGCCTCGGCCGCCGCCCTGACCACCGCCCTCGCCTCCTGCTCCACCCCGGCCGCGGCCTCCGTCGCTGCCTTGCCCTCCTCCCGTTGCTGCTGCTCCAGCTGGGCCAGCAGCTCCTCGACACGGGCGTTGGAGGCGCTCAGCTCCTCCCGCATGGACTCGGCGTACTCCTTGACGGGGGCCAGCTTGGCCTCCGCGTCCGCAGCGGCGGCACGTGCCTCCTCCAGCTTGGCGGAGCGCTCGGTGAGGGCAGCCGTGGCTGCCGCAAGCTGGGGGCATAGGAAGGCAACCATACATTGATCGTTCCTAACGCCAAGCATATCCCCATTAGTGCCTTACATAATTACAGCTCAGCGACATGCCTCAGTGACCAGAAAAAGTTGATGTTGCCAGCAGAAGGGGTGTAGCGTGCCCGGTACCGCACCTGCTCCCTAGCTTCCTGCAGCTCCTGCTGGTGCATGCGGTCCACCTGCTCGTAGTTGGCCTGCCGTGGGGACCAATGGAATACAGATCGTGGCTGCACTCCCAGCACGACGCCACAGCAGTCCAGTAGCTGATGAGCATGTGCATGACGCTGCGTGTGCGTTGGTAGGGTCACGGTACACGTGCTGCGAACTGCGTACCCGCATTGCAGCGTTGAGCTGCGTCGCCTTGGACAGCTCGTCCTCCAGGTGTGCCGCCCGTGCGCGCAGAGTGTCCAGCTCGTCTTCAGCCCGTGCAGCGGCGTTCTGCAGGCGCAACCCGTAAAACGCCCTTCGGAATAAGTTGACTGGGTTCCCTACGTGCTTGCCCGGACATCAGTCCGAACCCACAGTGCGTACGGGCAGAAGGCTGCAGGTTAGCTTGCCCATACGGCTGCGCAGCTGCCCCTACCTTGGCATCCGATTGCCGCTTCGCCGCTACCTCGATTTCCCGCAGGTGCTTCGCACGCATGGCGCTGATCATCTGCTGCGACTGCGTCAGCTCCTCCTGCGCAATCAACGGCGTACATGCAAGCGCTGAGAGATGCAGCAGGTGGTCCAGGACGCCATGCCGCAATCTGGGTCAGGCGTGAGCAACTTTTTGTGGACTGCAAACCCTCATACGAAAGTTGAAGCAGGCACGGTTCACCTGCGTGCTGTCTAGCTGCTGGCGCAGCAGCAGCTCCCTGGACTCCAGCTCCGCACGGGCCGCCATGGCCACCTGCAAGCGCACGGGTGCACCGCAAAGTGATGAACAAACGTGAAATTGTGTACGACCGGCCTGGCAAAAGCGAGTGCTGTGGGTAGTGGACCCTCGCGTACAGCGCAGCACGGCAGGACCGCAGTGCATGACCAACAACTCCATAGCCGAGCCCCTTGGTGGGACCAGCTTAACCTCTACCGGCTTCGGGAACGCTAGCACTGGCATCCTGTCTCTCACCTTGAGGTTCTCCTCAAGTCGCTGCATCGCTGCCGCCGGGTCCGCCGGAATACCGCTACCGCTCGGGCCACGGCTGCCCGCGGGGGCAGCCGTGGGCGACGTCTTCCCCGCTGCAGGCTGCCCCATGGCCTTCATGGCACTTAGCTGGGCCTGCAGGAAGCCGCACAAATCGCAGGCGTGCGAACCGTATGAGCACGGTCCTACGTCTGTACGTGGCAGCACCAAACGGTAGGCCATGCACATGCGAGGCACAGGTAGCAGCTCCTTTCGCAACACGATTGCACGAATGTCCCCCATACCTCCGCCGCCTTTGCCCTCTCCTCCGCCGCTTGACACCGAAGCCGCATGGCAGCCAGCTCCTTGTCAAGCAGCGCCATGGCCGGGGGGGTCATGGTTCCACCAGGTACCCCCGCGACTGCGTTGGTGGCTGCTGTTGTGGCTGCCGCAACGGAGCTAGCCGGAGTGGCGAACGCGGACGAGGGGACCGAGCCCGCCGGAGTGCTGCATCACGTGGGTGAGATTCATTATTATGTCCAGAAGGGATGGTGCCCCGGGTTTTACCGGGGAAAGGGTTTGGTCACGACGGGCCGCATGGTGCACCGGAGTCCCGACGGGGGACGTGTGGGCGACTGACCGGGCAAGATGCGGAAGCACAGGCATAACCTGTTACACCCACCTGAAGGCACTTGATGCCACGCTACGAACAGATTGCCGTGGACTAGCACCTGCACGTGTGGCACAAGGGGTGTGTCAGGTTTGGGGCGGGGGCGGGGGGACTGTTCGTGCAGTTGGGGTGGCCGTTGCTGGGCATGAAGCCCACCGCACCTGACTCTGGAGTGAAAATGCCAGAAGATGGTCCCTGCTGTCATATGGCAGGGCTTAGCATCAGCACAAAGGAGCCAACTCCCTGCTGCGATGGCTGTCTTGCAGCGCCTTTGCATACCTCGCCCGCTGCAGCCGGAGCGGCGCTTTTAGAAGCTTGCCCTCCCTTTCTGGTATCTATATTACGCTTGAATTCTTGCAGCTGCAGAGGAGTAATAGGCGCTCCGGTCAGCCTAGCGGCCCCCACAGTACTGGGTCTTGCGCTGCTGCCTACTTACCCTTACTCGACCACGATCCATAAGTTCATTTTTCTTGCCAGGGTCCATCTCCTATAAGGGGGAAGAAGCGGAGACTGTGCGCATGCTCCTCGCGCCAACGCGCCAAATACCATACGCGCCAGATCTGTGTTACTGTAAAGCGAGGCAAGGAGAAAAGGCAATGTTTAAAGACCTGTCTGGCTTCCTTGAATCGTCCCGGGCGTTCGCTTGACCTGCTGACCTGTTGACCGTTGCAAGGTGGTTACCCTGGGTTACCAGGCTGCAGCTGCACCCCGCGCCGCTGAGAAACTACCTAGTACTCACAGTGCATAGTACTCACAGTGCATAGCACGAGGTCATACCCTTGCATCAAAGGACACGGATATACCCATGCCAGTGTGGCTGGTGACGGGGGCTGTCCCCTCCCACTGCGCCGATGCGCGCTCCCTGGGTGTGTCGGCAGGATGCTGCACCCCTAGTGCTTGCAACAGATGTGCAGCGCCAAGTGAGGTTCGTTGTCATCATCCAAGTTTGAAGACGATGGCTAGCCACTGTCCAACACGTCCCTTGTTCACACTACCTTCTTGTTCCTGACGCCCTCGCCCTCACTCATCCTCGAGGCTCAATATCAACCAGGGGCATCAGCAAAGCGTCTTGCGTGCCGTCATGCGTGCGAACACACGTGCTGAGGCTGTCAAAGATTGTTTGGGTCGTCCCCAATCCATGTCCTAGCGGTGTACGGCACACAGAGGTAGGCCGCCAGGGTCTCTCAGCAACCCCAGGTTGCGAGCTCACTCGAGTGTGTAGAGGGATCCGGTGCAGGGATAACAAAGCATGTATCAAAGGCAGTCATACGAGGATCAAAGAGCGATGGGTGCCAGGGCGCCAGGGTGTGTGTGCGCTCACGGTTGCTCCAAACTGCTCCCAACGTCCCAAGGACTTCCCGTCCCCTGGGTTGCTCCCCTGCTCTGCCCACTGTGCTGCCTGAGACCGGCAAGCGGCACTCTTGCAGATTGGTGTTGAAGATGCTCCTTCCGGACACCTTGTCCAAAAGCCAAGTCCCGTGAACGGTCTGCCAGAGGCCTCAGTACATTCCGCTAAAAGCCCCCCCCAGGAGTCCCAGAAGCCCCCAACTGCCCCCCAGCATGCCATCGGACACTGTACCAGCCCACGACCGGTTCATTTGCGGAACGTGAGACGCCCTCACTGCGGTAATCGTCTAAAGCAGTTGAGCCGCTGCAGCTCTGCAGAAGGTCGGTCCGCCTCAACAGGAGGGGTGCGTGGGAATGGCGCCTGGCGCCCCATGCCGCCATGGGGCGTTTCGTGAACCCTTGCGGGTCGCGACTGGCCCATACGCAAGATACAAACTCATCAGGACTTAGAAGCTTGAAAGAGCGCGGCGGGCGGGCGAAGAGTCTATAGGCAGCAGTGTGGCCCTTTCACATAGAGGCCTGTGAAGCCCATGTACTTTCGCGACTCCTTAAGCTGCCAGCACAGTTGCCGGGCAAGTACACCCTCACCCGGCCAGCTCACCAAAGCGTCGTCATGCCGCCTGCAAAGCATTTCCTGACCTGCGGCCTCCCCACGAACCACCAAATCGCGTGGATTGTCGCAGCTGGAAAGGAGTTCGGGGCAACGCAGGCCCTGGTGTGCACAAGTAATGGGTCGTTGATGAGGTTGGTCAGTGCAGACCCGTGGGACGGCCTCAGTCTTCGCTCAGCGAGCCCACACCCATCTGCATCCGCGCGCCTGCTCAGCACACAGCCCCACACGCTGGAGAGCCGCCAGCAGCCAGCGCTGCTTGCTGGGATGCGTACTCCGGATGCGTGTATGGCGTGATGGGCGAGGCGGTTGTGTGAGTGTCGCAGGACGGGGACGCAACAGTGGTTGCGGGACACCCGAGGGAACAGGGGAACAGCGACGGCGTGGGGCTTTCTGCGCGCTTCAAGAGCTGCCAGTCCATTTTCTCAGACGGCATGGGCTGCCTGTACTGCTTTGACTCGCGGAGGTTGCGCAGGCTGCAGCTGCCCCCTGCGTGGCACTCCGCAACGGTAGCTGCTGCACCAAATGTCGGTGGCGGAAGTGGAGGTCGATAGCAGCAGCAGCAACAGCAGCAGCAGGAGCAGGAGCAGGAGCAGCAGGAGCAGGAGCAGCAGCAGCACGGGTCTGCACCCGCATGGGGCGCGACGGATGGGGAGGTGCGGGTCACCACGATGCATTGTGGGTCCTTCGACGGCCACTTGTGGTGTGGCTCCTACGACCCGGCCAGCAGCAGCTTGGTGCTGAGCACGGAAAAAGCGCTCTACCGCCTTTCCACTGCGCAGCTGGAAAGTGCGAGCGTGCAGGAGCCCGTCCTGTTCGCGGGCCAGGAGGAATTCTCAGGCCCCAAGGACGGCGTCGGCACGTAGGCGAGGTTCGGCAGGGTATATCGCATGACCGTGGATGGCGAGGGGAACACATGGGTGCTTGACGTGCACAGAGCTGCAACACGGGGGACAACGCGCCTGGCCCGGGTGGCAGCCGACGGCAGCGTCGCGACCGTGCTAGCGGACGTGTCAGGCGCAGGGCTCCGCAAGGGGTCGCGGTCGGAAGCCTACTGCTCGCCTGCCATACTGCGCAACGGCTGCTTAGCACTGCTACCTCTAAGCCAAGAGACTGTCCTGCTGCTGCAGCTAGGCGTATCGCCCCCTGAGTATGGCGCCAGCCCATTCCACAGCCACGGTGGCACCCTGGCCTGCGACCTGGGTGCGCTGCTGGACCGGCAGCCGGACGGCAGTGCGGACGTGGAGGTGGAGGTGGGCGGGCAGGTGTTCGCTGCGCACCGCGCTGTGCTGGCGGCGCGCAGCCCCTACTTCCGGCAGCGGCTGGACCCCGGCGCGGGATTCGCGGACGGCCGTGGGTTGCGGCTGAGCCTCCTGGAAACTGACCCTGGAGCCTTTGGGGTGGTGCTGCGCTTCATGTACACGGACAACATGGGCCCCGTGCCTTCTGAGCTGCTGCAGCCCGTGGGCGAGCTGGCGGACCGGCTGCTGCTGCCGGGGCTGTGCGCCCAGGCGGGGAGGCAGCTGCTGAGCGGCGTGTGCGCGGACAACGCGGTGCGGCTGCTGCTGTGGGCGGAGCAGCGCAGCGGCAGCTTCGGGGAGCTGCTGTCTGGGATCAAGGGTTGGTTCCTGAGGCACCTTGAACCGGGGCGGGAGAGGGTGTTGCCGGTTGAGCACGTGATGCGCCTGATGCGGGAGAGCCCCGAGCTGGCGGTGCAGCTACTGTACCTCAGGCGGTAGCTGGCTGGGGCAAGTAGTGTCACGTGTGGAAGTTAGGCTATGAGGAGCGTCTGTGTTTGCGGAGATCGAGGGGACGAGCAGGAGACACTGGTGTGCGGTGCGGTGTCTGTAACCCATTCATGCGGTTGCTTGCTGCCCCTGGTTACGGCAGTGCAGCTGCTGCGTTGTGTTAATGGTTTGGTGGGGGACACGCCTCACTGCAGGCGCAGCGCAAGGCAATTGACAGGACCGAACGGAAATAACAATATGCAGGGCAAGGCCGGTATGCGGTTGGGGCTGCAGCTGTTGATGGCAACGCTGGAACTGGGCAACTCTTGGTTGTTAGCTTGTTACGTCACCGAAGCGATTAGAATTTCTAATCAGCGTAGGGCAGAAAGTTGTCGCTGGGCTGCATCACCGAAGCGATAAAGGGGAACCCTTTGAGCGGAGGGCTAAAGTTGTTGCGGGGCTAGGGGACTTGAGAGATTTGTGGGGTCGGACCGGAACTTGGGTCGAGG
>VFQN01002135.1_pt1 | contig 31371 bp, 28 predicted proteins | sample 3512371 | NCBI WGS metagenome assembly VFQN01 (sample SAMN10412370, study PRJNA504923) | tailings metagenome | isolation source: Replicate 2 from Balatoc abandoned mine | place: Philippines: Itogon, Benguet | collected 2017-08-28 | reverse complement strand
TTGTCGTTGAAGGTGAGGTTCCTGCCCGTGATCTCGAACTTCATGCGCGGCGAGTAATGGTCGCGCAGGTTCTCGCCGACGCCTTGCAACTCGTGGACCGGCATGATGCCGAGCGCGCGCAACCGGTCGCCCTGGCCGATGCCGGAAAGTTCGAGCAGCTTCGGCGAATTGATCGAGCCACCGGAGACGATGACCTCGCGCGCCGCCCGCGCCTCGCGCTTCTGGCCGTTCATGGAATAGCGCACGCCGACGCAGCGCCTGCCTTCGAGAACGAGAGACTCGGCGATCGCGCCCTGGTCGATCCGCAGGTTGGCGCGATCGCGCGCCGGATCGAGATAGCAGAAGGCGGTACTCTGGCGGCGTCCCTTGGTGATCGTCACCTGCGACATGCCGATGCCTTCCTGGGTCGCGCCGTTCTGGTCGGGATTGTAGGGCAGCCCCATCTTCTCGGCCGCCTCGATGATCTTCTCGAGCAGCGGCACCTTGTGGCGCGGCGTGTGGGTGACGGGGAGGATGCCGTCGCGCCCGCGGAACTCGTCGGAGCCGCCCTCGAACCGTTCCATGCGCTTGAAGATCGGCAGCACGTCCTGAAAGCTCCAGCCGCGATTGCCGAGCTGGGCCCAGTGATCGTAGTCCTGCGCCTGGCCGCGGATGTAGACCATGCCGTTGATCGAGCTCGAGCCGCCCAGCATGCGGCCGCGCGGCACCGCGATGCGCCGCCCGCCCGAGCCTTCGTCGGGCTCCGAGCTGTAACACCAGTTGACCGCCGGATCGTCGATCATCTTGGAGACGCCGACCGGGACCTTCGACCAGAAGAAGTTCGAGCCCTGGGTGCCCGCCTCGAGCAGCAGGACGCGATGCTTGCCGCTCTCCGTCAGCCGGCTGGCGACGACCGCGCCCGCGGACCCGGCACCGACGACGATATAGTCATAGGTCGAGTCGTTCTTCATTTTCTGTTTCTCCCTCGGTCTCAAGGGGAGCAGCCCTTGCGCGCGCTGACAAGTCTCGGGCGCGCGCGAGCCGCGCTCCGGTTTCGCCCACGGGAATACCCTGCCATGCTGGTGGCGTTCCGGAGTGCCCATGCCGCAAAGCCCGCTCGATCTCTTTCACCTGACCGGCCGCACCGCACTCGTCACCGGTGCCCGCCGCGAGATCGGCCGCGCCATTGCCGTGGCGCTGGCCGGCGTGGGTGCGAAGCTGGCGATCCACCATGCCGACACCGAGGAGGAGAGAAGCGATGCTGCGTCGGTCGTTCGCGAGATCGAGCAGGCCGGCGGTACGGGCCGGGCCTTCGGCCAGGACTTTGCCGTGGCGGATGCGGGGCGTCATCTGGCGGCGGCGGTCTCGAACTGGTCACCGGTCGATATCCTGGTGCTCAACGCGTCGATCGAACTGCCCGAACCCTACGACGAGATCACGCGCGAGCGGTTCGACCGGCAGATCGCGGTCAATCTGCGCAGCCCGCTGGAGCTGTTGCAGGATCTCGTCCCACCCATGGGCGCACGCGGCTGGGGACGGGTCGTCACCATCGGCAGCGTCCAGCAGGTCCGGCCGCATCCGCACATGATGGTCTATGCCGGCACCAAGGCGGCGCAGCTGAACTGGTCGTGGAACCTCGCCCGGCAGTTCGGCGGACAGGGCGTCACGGTGAACAACCTCGCGCCCGGCGCCATCCTGACGGCGCGCAACCGCGGTCAGATGGCCACCGAGGGCGAGGCGCTCGTCCAACGGATTCCGACCGGCCGACTCGGCCAGCCCGCTGATCTCGTGGGTGCCGCGCTTCTTCTGTGCTCGGATGCCGGCGCCTACATCAACGGTGTCAATCTTTACGTCGATGGGGGGCGCGCGATCGCCTAGGATCATGCCTGCACGTCAGCAGGATCACATGGCCGCCGCTCCCGACACTCGACTTTCCGCCGCTGAAACGGACGCCCTCAGGATGATTGCCGGAACGATGGTTCCAGAGGATGCCGCTCTCGGCATGCCGGGTGCCGACGATCCCGCCATTCTTGACGATATCCTGAGGTCGATCGGCCGGGACCTGCCTCTCGTTCGCGAAGCGCTGGCCGCGATCGCGGCAAAGTCGGGCGGGGCGTTCACGGAGATGGACCAGGCCGCGCGGGAAGCGCTGATCAACCGATGGTATCCGCGCGGCGGCGCGTCGGCGCTCGCCCTCGGGCGGGTGATCGTGAGCGCCTACTATCGCGACGATCGCGTGCTGCTGGCAATCGGTCACGAAGCCCGCGCGCCCTTCCCCAAGGGCTACGTGCTGGAGCAGGGCGACTGGTCGCTGCTGGAGGTCGTACGCAAGCGGCAACCGTTCTGGCGCGACGATCGGGTCACCCCGCCAGGGGATGGCTGAGATGGCCGGCAACCAAAAGGTCGATGTGCTGATCGTCGGCTCCGGCGCGTCGGGTGCGGCCGTCGCGTGGAGCCTGGCCGAGACGAAGATGCGCATCCTGTGCCTGGAACAGGGCGACTGGATGAAGCCGACCGACTTTCCCAGCAACGGCCGCGACTGGGAGGCGCGTCGCTATACCGATTTCGAGATCAGCCCCAACCGTCGCGGGCGGGACACCGACTATCCGGTCAACGACGACAATTCGCTGATGAAGATCGCCAACTTCAACGGCGTCGGAGGCGGGACGATCATCTACACCGCTCATTGGCCGCGCATGCATCCCTCCGACTTCAAGGTGAAGTCGCTGGACGGCGTGGCCGACGACTGGCCCGTCGATTACTGGGCGCTCGAGAAGTTCTACGACGAGAACGACCGCATGATGGGCGTCTCCGGCCTCGCAGGCGACCCCGGGGTGCCGCCGCGACACCCGCCCATGCCGCCGATCGCGCTCGGCAGGACGGGCACGCGCTACGCGCAGGCGATGAACAGGCTGGGCTGGCACTGGTGGCCGTCCGACAGCAGCATCGCCACCACCGACTACGAGGGTCGCGCCCGCTGCATCAACCTCGGCCACTGCACGCCGGGCTGCGCGCAGGGCGCCAAGGCCAGCACCGACATCACCTACTGGCCGCTTGCGATTCGCGCCGGCGTCGAGTTGCGAACGCGCTGCCGGGTGCGCGAGATCACCACCGACGAGCGCGGCATGGCAGCCGGTGCAATCTACTACGATGCCGACGGTGTCGAGCAGTTCCAGCCGGCCGAGGTCGTCATCCTGGCCTGCAATGGAGTCGGCACGCCGCGTCTGCTCCTGAACTCGGCCTCCGCGAAGTTTCCGAACGGGCTTGCCAACTCGTCGGGCCTGGTCGGCCGGAACCTGATGCTGCATCCGTGGCCCATCGTCACCGGCTATGTCGACGAGCCGCTGGACGGCGGGCGCGGGCCCATCAACACGATCTGGAGCAAGCAGTTCTACGAGACCGATCCGTCGCGCGACTTCGTGCGCGGCTACACGCTGCAGTTCGGCCGCGGCACCGGCCCGGCCAACCAGGCGATCGTCGGCGCCGCCTCGGGCCTGCTGCCCTGGGGCCGCGACCATCATCGCCGGTACCGGCAAATGCTCGATCACCGGCTGAGCATCGGCATCGCCTGCGAGGATCTGCCCGAGGAGCACAACAGGGTCACCCTCGATCCGGTGCTGAAGGACGGCCACGGCATACCGGCGCCGAAGGTCGATTACACGATCGCTGAGAACACGCGCCGGATGATGGAGCACGGCATCGCCCGCGCCGAGGAGATCCTGAGGGAGGCCGGCGCCACCGATCTTTACGCCTCGCGCACGGCGCTGAACTATCCGGGCCACCTGCTCGGCACGGCGCGCATGGGCACGGACCCGGAGCGCTCGGTGGTCAACGAGTGGGGCCGGACGCACGACGTGAAGAACCTGTTCATCGTCGATGGCAGCATCTGGGTCACCTCGGGCGGGGTGAACCCGACCTCCACCATCCAGGCCCTGGCGCTCTACATAGCCGACCAGATGAAGCAGCGGCTGGCGACACTGTTCGATTGAAGGCCAGGCCGGGAAGCCAGGGCGGGTGTTTTCCGCTAATCTGGCCTCCATGATCGACAAACTGGAGTTCCTGCTCGCGCTCTCCCAGGAGCGGAATTTCAGCAAGGCGGCCGAGCTGTGCGGAGTCACGCAGCCCACTTTCTCCGCCGGCGTCAAGAGCCTGGAGGACATGCTCGGCGTCATGCTGGTGCAGCGGACCTCGCGCTTCATCGGCTTCACGGCGGAGGGCGAGCGCGTGCTCGACTGGGCGCGCGGCATCGTGGCCGACGCGCGCGCGATGCGGCAGGAGGTGAGTTCGCTGCGCAAGGGGCTGAGCGGCCGGCTGCGGATCGCCGCCATCCCGACGGCGCTCGCCATGGTCTCGGCGCTCACCACGCCGTTCCGTGCCCGGCATCCCAACGTGAAGTTCACCATCCTGTCGCGGACCTCGATCGAGATCCTGTCGATGCTGGAGAACCTCGAAGTCGACGCCGGCCTGACCTACATCGACAACGAGCCGCTCGGCCGCCTGCGCGCGGTACCGCTCTATACCGAGCAGTACCGGCTGCTGACCTCGGAAAGAAGTCCGCTCGGCGAGCGCGCGAGTGTCACCTGGGCCGAAGTGGGCCGGATTCCGCTCTGCCTGCTGACGCCGGACATGCAGAACCGGCGCATCATCGACCAGCTCCTGAACGAGGCCGGCGGCCAGGCCGACCCGACGCTCGAATCGAACTCGATGATCGTGCTGTTCTCCCATGTCCGCACCGGTCGCTGGGCCAGCGTCATGCCGCAGAAGCTGGCCGACACGCTCGGCCTGAGCGAGCATCTGCGTTCGATCCCCATCGTCGAGCCGGACGCGACCCATTCGATCGGCCTCGTCGTGCCCCGGCGCGAGCCCATGACTCCCCTCGCGGCCGCCCTGGTCGCCGAAGCGACCCAGCTGGCGGCCACCCTGGCCTGACGATCGTCGGCCCCCACTTGAGGGTGCGCCTTTGATAGGTTTGTTCTATTGCACCACTGAACAGCCGTATTGAGGCCCGGCATCGAGGCGCAGAAACTTCGCCGGAGGAGTCGGCGAAACAACCTGCCGGCCGCTATGGATGGAGGCACGGTGTCGTCGCGCTGGAACGAGGCCGAGGCCACGGAAATCGTCCGCCGCCATGACGGGCGGGAGGGGCCGCTGCTGCCGATCCTGCACGACCTTCAGGCGGCTTTCGGCCATGTCCCGGATCCGGCCATCCCATTCCTGGCGCACGCGCTGAACATCACGCGCGCCGAGGTTCACGGCGTCGTCTCCTTCTATCACGATTTCCGCCGCGAGCCGGCGGGCCGCCACGTGCTGAAGCTCTGCCGCGCCGAGGCCTGCCAGTCGATGGACGGCGAGGCGTTCGCCAGACGCATGCTCGACCGGCTGGGCCTCGACTGGGGGAGCACCACGCCCGACGGGCGGGTCACGGTCGAGGCGACCTATTGCCTGGGCCTCTGCGGCTGCGCGCCCGCGGCGATGCTCGACGGCGAGCCGATGGCACGGCTGAACGAAGACTCGATCGACGTGATCGCCCGCGAGGTCTCGCGATGACGATGCGCTTCTACGTACCGCGCGATGCCGCCGCCCGCGCCGTAGGGGCCGACAAGGTCGCCATCGCCTTGCGCGAAGAGGCCATACGGCTGGGCATCGACATCGAGATCGTTCGCACCGGATCGCGTGGCCTGTTCTGGCTGGAGCCCATGGTGGAGGTCGAGACGGCGGCCGGGCGTATTGCCTTCGGGCCGGTGACGCCGCCCGATGTGCCTGGATTGCTACCGCCCGGTACCGGCCATCCGCCGCTGTGCCTCGGCCGGCCCGAGGACATTCCCTTCCTGAAGCGCCAGACGCGGCTCACCTTCGCGCGCTGCGGCATCGTCGATCCGTTGTCGCTTGCCGACTGGCGGGCCCATGGCGGCGGTCGCGGCCTCGAGCGGGCCCGCAGCCTCGGTCCGGCGAAGACGCTGGAGGAGGTGACCCGCTCCGGTCTGCGCGGCCGCGGCGGTGCGGGCTTCCCGACCGGAATCAAATGGAAGACGGCCGCCGATGCGTCGGCCGATCGGAAGTACATCGTCTGCAACGCCGACGAAGGCGATTCCGGCACCTACGCCGACCGCATGCTGCTGGAAGGAGATCCCTTCACCCTGATCGAGGGCATGGCGATCGCCGGCTTTGCCGTCGGTGCGGCCAAGGGCTTCGTCTATATCCGGTCCGAGTATCCGGATGCGGTGCGAACCTTCGAGCGCGCGGTGCGCCTCGCCGAGGCCGACGGGTTGCTGGGGGGCGAGGCAGGGTTCGAGATCGAGGTCCGGGTCGGCGCCGGCGCCTATGTCTGCGGCGAGGAAACCGCGCTGCTCGAGAGTATCGAGGGTCGGCGCGGCCAGGTGCGCGCCAAGCCGCCGCTGCCCGCCCACAAGGGCCTGTTCGGCAGGCCGACGGTCGTCAACAACCTGGTCTCGCTGGCCACCGTGCCGTGGATCCTGGCCGAAGGAGCCGAGGCCTATGCCGCCTTCGGGATGGGCCGCTCGCGCGGCACCATGCCGATCCAGCTTGCGGGCAATATCCGACACGGCGGACTGTTCGAGACGGCGTTCGGCGTGAGCCTGGGCGAACTGGTCGACGAGATCGGCGGCGGTACACACAGTGGGCGGCCGGTGCGGGCGGTCCAGGTCGGCGGACCCCTGGGCGCCTACTTCCCGCGCGCCCTGTTCGGCACGCCGTTCGACTACGAGGCCTTCGCGGCGCGCGACGGGCTGATCGGCCATGGCGGCGTCGTCGTGTTCGACGACACGGTCGACATGGCCCGCCAGGCGCGCTTCGCGATGGAATTCTGTGCCATCGAATCCTGCGGCAAGTGCACGCCCTGCCGCATCGGCTCGACGCGCGGTGCGGAGACCATCGACAAGATCATCCGCGGCGAGCGGAGCGCCGCCAACCTCGAGCTCGTCGAGGATCTCTGCCAGACGATGAAGTTCGGCTCGCTTTGCGCGCTGGGCGGCTTCACACCCTACCCCGTCATGAGCGCGATCAGGCATTTTCCCGAGGATTTCGTCCGCCCGCCCGTGAGCGTGGCTGCGGAATAGAGGACCTGTCATGTCGCTCGTCTCCGAAATCGACTACGGCACCCCGGCCAGCCGCGCGACGGAGCAGGTCGTACTCACCATCGACGGGCGGGCCGTTACGGTGCCGGCCGGCACCTCGATCATGCGCGCGGCGATGGAGGCTGGCATCCGGGTGCCGAAGCTCTGCGCCACCGATTCGGTCGAGGCCTTCGGCTCCTGCCGCCTGTGCCTCGTGGAGATTTCGGGCCGTGCCGGCACGCCGGCCTCGTGCACGACGCCGGTCGCGGCCGGGATGGTCGTGTCGACCCAGACCGAGACGCTGAAGAAGATCCGCAAGGGCGTGATGGAGCTCTACATCTCGGACCATCCGCTCGATTGCCTGACCTGCGCGGCCAATGGCGACTGCGAACTGCAGGACATGGCGGGTGCGGTCGGCCTGCGCGAGGTCCGCTACGGCTACGAGGGCGAGAGCCATACGAAGCAGGAGAAAGACGAGAGCAACCCGTACTTCACGTTCGATCCCGCGAAGTGCATCGTCTGCTCACGCTGCGTGCGCGCCTGCGAGGAAGTGCAGGGGACCTTCGCGCTCACGATCCAGGGCCGCGGCTTCGATTCGAAGGTGTCGCCCGGCACATCATCCGACGACTTCCTGAGCTCCGAGTGTGTGTCCTGCGGCGCCTGCGTGCAGGCCTGCCCGACCGCGACGCTCTCGGAGAAGAGCCTGATCGAGATCGGGCAGCCCGAACATTCGGTGGTGACGACCTGCGCCTATTGCGGCGTCGGCTGCAGCTTCAAGGCCGAGATGCGCGGCGAGGAGCTGGTGCGCATGGTGCCGTGGAAGGAGGGCAGGGCCAATCGCGGACACTCCTGCGTCAAGGGCCGCTTTGCCTGGGGATACGCCCATCATCGGGAGCGGGTCGTGAAGCCGATGGTGCGCGAGAGCATCGACCAGCCGTGGCGCGAGGTGAGCTGGGACGAGGCGATCGGCAGGGTCGCCGCGGAGTTCCGGCGACTGCAGGAGAAGCACGGTCGCCTCGCCATCGGCGGCATCACCTCGTCGCGCTGCACCAACGAAGAGACCTACGTGATGCAGAAACTGATCCGTGGCGGCTTCGGCAACAACAATGTCGACACCTGCGCCCGCGTCTGCCACTCGCCGACCGGTTTCGGCCTCAAGCAGGCCTTCGGCACCTCGGCGGGCACGCAGGATTTCGACTCGGTCGAGCAGAGCGACGTGATTCTGGTGATCGGCGCCAACCCGACCGATGCGCATCCCGTCTTCGCCTCGCGCCTGAAGAAGCGCCTGCGGCAGGGGGCGCGGCTGATCGTGATCGATCCGCGCCGCATCGATCTCGTGCGCACGCCCCACGTCGAGGCCGCCTATCACCTGCCGCTGCGGCCCGGCACCAATGCCGCGGTGATGAATGCTCTGGCCCACACCATCGTCACCGAGGGCCTGGCCAATGAGCGGTTCGTGCGCGAATTCTGCGACCGCGACGCCTTCGAGTACTGGGCGGCCTTCGTGTCGGAGCCGCAGAACAGCCCGGAAGCGGTCGGTCTGTTGGCGGGCCTCGATCCCCAGGCGATTCGCGGCGCCGCGCGGCTCTATGCCACCGGCGGCAACGCCGCCATCTACTACGGTCTCGGCGTCACCGAGCACAGCCAGGGCACAACGACGGTCATGGCGATCGCCAATCTCGCCATGGTGACGGGCAATCTCGGACGACCGGGTGTCGGCGTGAATCCGCTGCGCGGCCAGAACAATGTCCAGGGCGCCTGTGACATGGGCTCGTTCCCGCACGAGCTGACGGGGTATCGCCACATCTCCGACGATGCGACCCGCGAGATGTTCGAGAGGATGTGGGGCCGTCCGCTCGACGCGGAGCCAGGTCTGCGCATTCCCAACATGTTCGATGCGGCGATCGAGGGCACCTTCAAGGGCCTCTATGTGCAGGGCGAGGACATCCTCCAGTCCGATCCGAACACCAGCCACGTCGTGCAGGCGCTGTCTTCGATGGAGTGCGTCGTGGTGCAGGACCTGTTCCTGAACGAGACGGCGAACTATGCCCACGTCTTCCTGCCGGGCGCGACCTTCCTGGAGAAGGACGGCACCTTCACCAACGCCGAGCGCCGCATCAATCGCGTGCGCCGGGTGATGACGCCCCGGAGTGGCATGGCCGACTGGGAGATCACGCTGGCGATCGCCAGGGCGATGGGCTTCAAGATGTCCTACAAGCATCCGTCGGAGATCATGGACGAGATCGCGGCGCTGACGCCGACCTTCGCCGGCGTGTCCTATGATCTCCTGGACAAGGTCGGCTCGGTCCAGTGGCCGTGCAACGGGAAGGCGCCGCTCGGCACGCCGGTCATGCATGTCGGCGGCTTCGCACGCGGCAAGGGCAACTTCCTGATCACCGAATACGTGCCGACCGACGAGCGGACCGGCCCGCGCTTTCCCTTGCTGCTCACCACCGGTCGCATTCTCAGCCAGTACAACGTCGGCGCCCAGACGCGACGGACCGGCAATGTCGTATGGCACGATCAGGACCTGCTCGAGATCCATCCGCATGATGCCGAGCAGCGCGGCGTGCGCGATGGCGACTGGATCAGGCTCGACAGCCGCACCGGCAGTACCAGCCTTCGCGCCAGGATCACCGACCGGGTGACGCCCGGCGTCGTCTACACCACGTTCCACCATCCCGAGACGCAGGCGAACGTGGTCACGACCGAGTTCTCGGACTGGGCGACCAACTGCCCGGAATACAAGGTCACCGCGGTACAGGTCTCGCCATCCAATGGCCCGGGCGACTGGCAGAAGGAATATGCGGAGCAGGCACGACGCAGCCGGCGCGTCGCGGCGGAGTAGGCGGCATGTCCGCGCAGAAACTCGTGATGATGGCGAACCAGATCGGCCGGTTCTTCGTGCCGCAGCGTGGCATCGATCCGGCAGTTGCCATCGCCACGCACCTCCGGAAGTTCTGGGACCCCCGCATGCGCGCCGTCATCGTCGCTCATCTGGAGAACGGCGGGGAGGGGCTTGACGATGCCGTCCGCGAAGCCGTCCTTCGCCTCAAGGACGGCAGGTCGTAGTCGGCGCATCACGCACGGATGGGCGGGCGGTCCCGGCGGTCGAGATACAGGCTCACGCGAGCGATCCGCGGGTGGAGATGAACGGTTTTTCGCGTGGCAGGATCGAAAGGGTCGGCGTATGGTTTGCCTGAGCAGATCAAGCTTATCGCGCCGACAACGCCTCCGTCTCATCGGCTGCACAATGAGTGACCTGATCAATGACACGATTTGCCGTTCTGGTTGCCCTGTCCATCTTTCTGGTCGGCGGGGCGATGGCGCAAGGCGACGATGCGGCCTATTGCAGGAAGCTGGCTGACTACGCGACCCGATACGCGGGCGACAGCAGCTTCAATGGCGGGACGCGTCCAAGCTTCGACATCATGGATGGCGTCGACAAGTGCGACAAGGGCAACACCGCTGCCGGCATTTCCGTCCTGGAGAAGAAGATCCGCAGCCGGGGCTTGACGCCTCCCCCGCGCTGAAACGGTCGGAGCAACGCGCCGAATCCGCGTTGCTGGCAGTTCAGCGCATCGCGAACGGATTGGCGGGATCGAACCAGCCCGCGTATTGTGCGCGAGAGCATACAATCCATGTCGCGGCTTCGACCGATGCTCCCGGTCGGTCGCCCTATCGATGAGCGTCCTGATTCATGACACGGCTGAAACTTCTGGTTCTTCTATCCGCCTTTGCGGCCGGAGGGGCGATGGCCCAGAGTGACGACGCGGCCTATTGCAAGAAGCTGGGTGACTACGCGACCCGATACCTTGGCGATCCCGGCGGCAACGGTGGCACGCGTCCCGATTTCGACATCATCGATGGCATCGACAAGTGCAACAAGGGCAACACCGCAGCCGGCATCGCCATCCTGGAGAAGAAGATCCGGAGCAAGGGCTTCACGCCGCCCGCCCGCTAGGGTGGCGCAGGGTGGTGACGAAGGCCGGGACGCAAAGATCAGGTCGCAAAGTCGGCGAGACCGTCACGTCAAAAAGGGCTCTTTCAAGGCAACTTCCGATTGTGAAACGGGCCATGGACAGGCGATGGTCAGACGGGGTGAAATGTTGATATCGTAACGACGGTGCAGCTTGCGCGCCGGAAATTAGGGACACTCACGCTATGGCTTCAGGTACCGTCAAGTGGTTCAACGCCACCAAAGGCTACGGATTCATCCAGCCCGATTCGGGCGGAAAGGATGTCTTCGTCCACATCAGCGCGGTCGAACGGGCCGGACTCAATGGTCTGAACGAAGGCCAGAAGATCAGCTACGATGTCCAAGTCGAACGCGGGAAGGAAGCCGCGGTCAACCTCAAGGCCTGAGGCGGCGGTAGCGGAACTCGTCGCTTCGCGCACGGGAGCGTCTGAAGTCCGGGAAACGAACGAAACGATCGCACGCTCGTCCAACAGGCGGGCGGGGTGCTAGCTTAAAGGGCTTCGGGATGCCGTTCGCAGCGGGTTCCGGAGCCCTTTTTACTGTCGACGGGGAGTGTCCCGGCTGAATTTTTTGCGTTTGGGTACAGGCCGGAGCGGCACCGGCAGCGGTAATCGTTCGAGTCTACTTGCCGCCACAAAAAGTATTGTCTTCCCTGTGTAGGGTCGGAAGCGTCCCCACAGGGGCGTGATTGCTGCAGGCAGGATTAGAGTATGCGGAGCTTGTCGGCCCTTCTCGTTTTTGCGGTAGCGCATATTGCAATGGCATTGAGTGCAGGGGAGGTGCGCGCTTCGACCATCGTCGCCCTGCCATCCTCGGAACCGCCCGGTTCCCTCCTGCGAGCCCAAGCCGCGGAAAGCCCGCGGCTGCGCCTGACAGGCATGATCGAGCCGGGCGACGCCGAAAAGCTGCGCGAGCAGTTGGTCAAACTCCAGGCCTCCTCCCCGGCGAGACACGGAATGCCGCTCGCCACGCTCGAACTGAGCAGCCTGGGAGGCGACCTGTACGAGGGTGTCCGGATTGGCGAACTGCTGCGGAAGTTCAGGGTCGCCGCGGTCGTGCGCAAGCAGGACATCTGCCTGTCGGCTTGCGCGCTGGCGCTTCTCGGCGGCACCGCCGTCCGCGCCGCCGCCGCCTATCCCGCGGACTGCAATGTCGAGATTGGTGGCAAGGTCGCCTTCCACAACTTTTTCCTCGACCGTACCGGACTACGCGAGCTGACCCACGACGATCCGGTGACCAGCCGGCTCCAGGGGTTCGCGGATGCGCGCGGTGGTGCCGCTACGTTGATCCGATACGCCGCCGAGATGGGGCTTCCTTCGACCTTCGTGGCGAACCTGATGGCGAGGCCGATCGACGATTTCCATTATGTCGAGACCATCGGCGAGTTCCTGGCGCTCAACCTCTGCCCGGTCGGCCTCGAGCGCCCGGCGCTGCCGATGTCCCACCAGGCCGTCAATGTCTGCAACAACTCGCTCGCGGCGCCGGCGCCCCTCTCGACCTTCATCGTGGGCCCGATCCCCGCGCCCCAGGTTCGCCAGTACATGCTGGAGCGCGTACAGGCCGGCATGAATGCCGCCGGCACGAAAGGCAGGCTTGCGGACCAGCTGGCCACCTGGTCGGTGATGCGGATCAAGGAAGAGGTCGACAGGCTCTACGACGATCTTCGCGCAGCCGGCGTTGCCCTGCCCGAGATCGTGGGGCCGACCTTCGAGGTCTCCCTGAACCAGGCCGGCCGCGTCAGGGCGGCCTGTTACGTCAGCCTGTCGCCGAGCGATCCGGACAGGTACGAGGTCGTTCTCCAGGGCGAGCGGGGCCTCGCCGACACGATCAGGAAGCCGCCGACCAACGCGCGGCGAATGTTCCTGTTCGACCGCCATACGGTGGCCAACCGGCGCCCGTCGTCCGACATGCGCGATCTGTTTCGCGGCCACGAAGTCCGGGAGACGTCCCCGCTCAGCTCCGGTGTCGTCCCCAGGCCGCATACGAGCCAGTAACGCGGCTTGCCTCAACGGCCGCCGACGACCCAGCCCGTCTCCTTCGCGAAGGCTTCGAAGAACTTCGTCTCGTAGGCCTGCTCCGGTGTTTCGCGTACGAGACTGTCGATGCGTTCGGCATCCCGGCCGACCAGGATGCGCCAGCGTTCGTTGCGCACCCCGTCGAGGATGATCGTCGCCGCCTCGGCCGCCGTGGTCGGCGCTTCCTCGAGAAATCGCCGTGCCCGCTCGGCGATCATCCGCCGGACGTCGTCGTCGGAAAGCCCGGTGGCGTCGATGCCCATCGAGGCGATGCGTGCCCGCGCCAAGCCGACTTCCTGCGCCGTGATCTCGTCGGTCTGGTTGCCGCTCTGCAGTTTGCGCGAGTTGGCGATGATCGAGGTACCGATATGGCCGGGCATCACCACCGAGCACTTGATGTGCGGAGCATTGAGGCGCAGGTCCGTGATCAGAGCCTCGGTGAAGCCTTTCACAGCGAACTTGGCGGCGGCATAGGCGGTCTGCGGGATGTTCGGGGCGATGTAGGCCCAGAAGCCATTCACGCTCGACGTGTTGACGATATGCCCGGCATCGGCGCGCAGCAGCATCGGCATGAAGGCCCGCGTACAGAGATAGACCCCGCCCCAGCAGATGTTGAACGTGCGCTCCCATTCGTCGCGCGAGTTGACGAGGAAACTGCCGCCGCCGCCAATACCGGCATTGTTGAACAGGAGATGAATGCGATCGGTTTCGTGCTGCCCGGTCAGCTCGTCACGGAAGCGCAGCACCTGGGGCTCGTCGGCCACGTCTGCGACATGGGTCGTGATGCGCTGGCCCTGGTTGAGGCCAGCCGCCTCGCAGAGCCGCTTGGTCTCGGCCATGGCGCCGGCCGACACGTCGCCCAGCGCGATGCTGCAGCCCTCGGCCGCCAACTGTCGCGCGAGCTCGCGACCCATGCCCGTGCCGCCGCCGGTGATGACGGCGATCCTGCCTGCGAAGTCCTTCATGCATTCCTCCCTGAGGATGCGAGCTTAGCTCAATCATGTGCTGGCGACAGGGCGGGTTGCCGCCACATTCGCCCTCTACCCATGGGTTCCTTCGAGGGGAGGAATCCATGCCAGTTTCGATTGCCCGCCGCGCGCTGTTGTTCGCACCGCTGCTCTCCCTGCCGGCTTTCGCCGATGATGAGGCGTCGGCGCTGCGCGAGCTCGAGCGGAGGAATGGCGGCCGCCTCGGCGTGGCGATGCTGGACACGGCCAGCGGCCGTCGCGCCGCCTATCGGGGCGACGAGCGCTTCCCGTTGTGCAGCACCTTCAAATTCCTGGCGGCGGCCCTGATGCTGGTCCGTGTCGACCGCGGAGAGGAGAGGCTCGACCGCCGCATCGTCTTCGCCGAAAGCGATCTCGTTACCTATTCGCCGGCGACGAAGGAACATGCCGGACCGGGAGGCATGACCGTCGACGCGATCTGCGCGGCCGCCATGACCCTGAGTGACAACACTGCCGGTAACCTGATGCTCGCGAGCTTCGGCGGCCCCGAGGCGCTGACCGCCTTCGTGCGCACCGTGGGCGATCCGGTGACCCGTCTTGACCGAATCGAAACGGCGCTGAACGAGGGAACGCCGGGCGATCCGCGCGATACGACCTCGCCGCTGGCCATGCTCGCCACGATGCAGAAGATGGTCGCGGGCGATGTCCTGTCGGCGGACTCGCGCGATCGCCTGATCGGATGGCTGATGGCCAGCAAGACGGGGAGCAAGCGGCTGAAAGCCGGCATGCCGGGATCCTGGCGCGTCGGCGACAAGACGGGAACCGGTGGCAACGGCAGCGCCAACGACATTGCCGTCGCCTGGCCACCGGGCCGGGCCCCGGTCTTCGTCACCGCCTACTACACGGGCTCCACGATCACGGACGAGGCGCGGAGCGCGGTGATCGCGGAGGCCGGCCGGATCGCGACGGCGGGGCTTGCCTGATCCAGTCGCGATTACGCGGGCAACTTCGGCACGCTCGGGTGCTTGGGCAGGAAGGCGGTGAGCAGGCCCAGCAGAAGCAGGAACGGCGTGACCTTGTAGACAGCCTCGATGCCGGCATGGTCGGCGATCTCGCCCAGGGCCGCGGCCCCGAGGCCGCCCAGGCCGAACGACACGCCGAAGAACATTCCTGCGACCAGCCCGACCCGGCCGGGCAGGAGTTCCTGCGCATAGACCAGGATCGCGGAGAAGGCCGACGCCATGATGATCGCCACCGTGACCGCCAGGACGCCGGTCCAGAACAGGTTGGCGTAAGGCAGCATCAGCGCGAACGGTAGGGCACCAAGGATCGAAAACCACATGACCGGGATGCGGCCTATTCGGTCGCCCACGACACCGCCCAGGATGGTACCGGCGACGATGCCGACCAGGAAGGCGAACAGGAAGAGCTGCGCGGTCTGGACCTCCACCCCGAACTTCTGAATCAGGTAGAAGGTGAAATAGGAGCCGAGGCTGGCGCTGTAGACGTTCTTGGAAAAGAGCAGCGCCACCAGGATCGCGACGGCGACGCCGACCCTGGCTTTCGACAGGGTCACGTGGCCGGCGGCCGCTGCAGTCCTGCGGGTCGCCGGTTTCTGGCTGGCGCGGTTGGCCTTGTACCAGTGGCCCACCTGGAAGAGCACGATCATCGCGACGAGCGCGGCGGCCGAGAACCACACGATGCTGCGCTGCCCGGCCGGCACGACGATGAAGGCCGCCAGCAGCGGACCGGCGGCGGACCCCATGTTGCCGCCGACCTGGAACAGCGATTGCGCCAGGCCGTAGCGTCCGCCGGCGGCCATGCGCGCGACCCGCGAGGCCTCGGGATGGAAGACCGAGGAGCCCATGCCGATCAGCGCCGCCGCGAACAGGATCAGCGGGTAGGAATTCGCGTAGGACATCAGCAGGAGGCCGACCAGCGTGAAACCCATGCCCGCCATCAGGGAATAGGGCTGGGGCTTCTTGTCGGTATACATGCCGACGACCGGTTGCAGCATCGAGGCGGTGCACTGGAAAGCGAGCGTGATGAAGCCGATCTGACCGAATGACAGTGCGTATGAATCCTTGAGGATGGGATACAACGCCGGCACCAACGACTGCATCATGTCGTTGAGCAGGTGGCAGAAGCTCAGGGACAGGATGACGGCGAAGGTCGTGTTGTTGGCGGAGGCGGTGCTGGAAAGGACCGGGGCCGCGGGGGCAGAGACGGGCGTGGCGCCGGCTGCCATCGTATTGTCGGACATCGAGCAATGTTAGGCGCCGACATTCGCCATCGCCAGCACTGCCCCGGCAGACCAGCCTTGCGGCGGTGGCGGAGCCCGACAGGTTTGAACTTTCGCGGCGCCATTGCGTTGCATTGCCTGTGCGCACCGATGTTCCCGCCCGTCTTGACCGCCTCCCCTGGAGCCGATTCCATCGGCTGGTGGTGGTCGCGCTCGGCATCACTTGGATTCTCGACGGCTTGGAAGTAACGCTGGCGGGCTCGGTCGCCGCAGCCCTCCAGACCAGTTCGCGCCTGCAACTCACGGCCGAACAGGTCGGACTCACGGGCAGCGCCTATCTCGCAGGTGCGGTGCTGGGCGCACTGTTCTTCGGCCACCTCACCGACCGGCTGGGCCGCAAGCGGCTGTTCAACATCACCCTGGGCGTCTACCTGGTCGCCACGGCGGCGACGGCCTTCTCCTGGGACTTCTACAGTTTCCTGCTGTTCCGTTTCCTGACCGGGGCGGGCATCGGCGGCGAATACTCGGCGATCAACTCGGCGATCCAGGAACTGATTCCCGCACGCCTGCGCGGCCGTATCGATCTCGCCATCAACGGCAGCTTCTGGCTTGGCGCGGCCGGCGGTGCGCTGCTGTCCGTGTGGCTGCTCGATCCGAACGTGCTCGATCCGGACATGGGGTGGCGGGTCGCCTTCGCAAGCGGCGCCGTGCTGGGCCTCGTCATCCTCTACCTGCGTCGCTTCCTGCCGGAGAGTCCGCGCTGGCTGATGATCCATGGCAAACCACGCGAGGCGGAGGGTGTCGTCGAGGAGATCGAGGCGCGGGTCGAGGCCGATACGGGCCGCAAGCTGGATCCGGTGACCACGACATTGTCGCTCGGCGATCCGCACAGGACGACGATGGTCTCGGTGGCGCGCACGCTGCTGCTGCACTATCGCGGCCGCACGACGCTCGGCCTCGTGCTGATGGCCTCGCAGGCCTTCGTCTATAACGCGATCTTCTTCACCTACGCCCTGATCCTCACGAAGTTCTACCAGGTGCCGGCGGACAAGGTCGGCCTCTACATCCTGCCCTTCGCCATCGGCAACTTCCTGGGGCCGCTGCTGCTGGGGCCGCTGTTCGACACGCTCGGTCGCCGACAGATGATCACGGCGACCTATGGGATCTCGGGTGTGCTGCTGGCGCTCACGGGCTGGATGTTCGATGCCGGCCATCTCGATGCGACGTCGCAGACGGCGATGTGGAGCGTCGTCTTCTTCTTTGCCTCGGCGGCGGCGAGCGCAGCCTATCTCACGGTGGGAGAATGCTTCCCGCTCGAAATCCGCGCGCTCACCATCGCTCTGTTCTATGCCTTCGGCACGCTGATCGGGGGCGTCGGCGGTCCGTGGCTGTTCGGCGTGCTGATCGCGGGCGGCAGCTCGACCGAGATCATGTGGGGCTACCTGCTGGGGGCCGCGCTGATGATCGCGGCCTCGCTCGTGACGCTGAAGCTCGGCATCGCTGCGGAATGCAAGCCGCTGGAGGAGGTGGCGCCGCCTCTCTCCAGCGAGCAACGCCTCTAGGGACTACGCCACGCGTACGGGCCGGGCGCGCTGATTGTAAAGCATCTTGCGGATACGCTCCTGCTCCTCGGGCGGCAGCTTCTCGCGGTCGACGGAGAAGTCGGCGCCGACTGCCATGCCCTTTTGGACGGCGGGGCGCGCGCCCAGCTCCTCGAACCAGCGCTTGAAGTAGGGGAACTCCTCGATGTCCTGGCCCTGGAACTTCCAGTTCACCGTCCACGGATAGCAGATCATGTCGGCAATCGTGTACTGGTCGCCCGCGAGATATCTGTGCTTGTAGAGACGGTTGTTCAGCACGCCGTACAGCCGGTTCACCTCGTCGGTGAAGCGCCTGATCGCATAGCTCTGGTCGCCTTCCTTGGCCTGGTCGAGCCGGCGGAAATGGCCGCACTCGCCGCTCTTCGGGCCCTGGTTGGCCATCTGCCAGATCAGCCATTCGTTCACTTCGTGCTTGGTGCGAAGGTCCTGCGGATAGAACTTCCCGGCCTTCTCGGCGATGTACATCATGATCGCGCCGGATTCGAACACGACCAGCGGCTTGCCGCCGTCGGCCGGTGCATTGTCGACCATCACCGGCATGCGATGATTGGGGTTCATTTCCAGGAAGGCGTCGGTGAACTGATCGCCCTGCCCGATGTTCACCGGCACCACCTTGTAGGGCAGGCCGCATTCCTCGAGCAGGATGGTGACCTTCTTGCCGTTGGGCGTCGGCCAGTAGTGCAGATCGATCATGTGCGTCCTCCGGAGAGCGGCGTTTGGCGGGAGGGCGGCAGCCTCCGCCGGTCGTCGCGGGCCGTCAATGGTGTATGTTCGCTGCAAATCAACGGCCCCGGGAGACGCGCAGGTGGCGGACGCAAATCACGATCCGAGATCGATTCGCCGGCTGGAGGATGCCCGCTTTCTCACCGGGCACGGCCGTTTTGTCGAGGACATTGACGAGCCCGCGGCACTGCACGGCCATGTCCTGCGTTCACCTCACGCTCATGCCGTGATCCGTTCGCTCGACATGTCGCCTGCGGCTTCGATGCCGGGCGTGCATCTGGTTGCGGCGGCGGGCGACCTCGCGGAGGACGGTCTCGGATTCATGCCGTGCCTGGCGGCCGTCAAGCCGATGATCGTGCCGCCTCGTCCGGCGCTGGCCTCGGGCCGCGTCCGCCATGTCGGTGATCCGGTCTGCTTCGTCGTGGCCGACAGCGTGGAGATCGCGCGCGAGGCGGCGGAACGGATCGAGATCGACTATGAGCCGATGCCGTCGGTGATCCATGGCCGCACGGCGTTGGCGGAGGGCGCGCCCGCGCTCTGGGACGAGGCGCCGGGCAACCTCGTCTATCGGGTGCAGCGTGGCGACCATGCCGCCGTCGCCGAGGCGATGAAGAAGGCAGCGCACATCGTCGAGGTCGACGTGACGAACAACCGCGTCATCGTCGTGCCGCTGGAGCCGCGCGCGGGCATCGCGCGCTACGATGCGGCGACCGACACGATGGATCTCGAACTGACCGGGCAGGGGCTGCACGGCATCCGCCGACAGCTCGCGGAGTTCATCTTCAAGGTTTCACCAGAACGCATCCAGCTTCACGCTCCCGATGTAGGCGGCGGCTTCGGAATGAAGAATTTCCTCTATCCCGAGTGGATCCTGCTGCTGTGGGCCGCGCGCAAGCTGCAGCGTCCCGTCCGCTGGCTCGCCGATCGTGCCGAGGATTTCGTTATGGGGGCTCAGGGGCGCGATATCGAGGCGACGGCACGGATCGCGCTCGATGACACGGGACGCATTCTCGCGCTCGACGTCGCGATGGTCGCCAACCTCGGCGCCTACCTGTCGGGCAATGGGCCGGGCGCGTCGGTGGTCGCCGCCTCGACGGCGCAGGGCGGCGTCTACGATATCCCCGCCATCGCCGTCGACGTGCGCGGCGCGGTCACGAATACGACACCGGTCGACGCCTATCGCGGCGCCGGCAAACCCGAGGCCAACTACATCGTCGAGCGCGCCATCGAGGCGGCGGCGCGTCTTCTGGGGCGCGAACCGGCAGACCTGCGACGGCAGAACCTGATTGCCTCGTTTCCGCACAAGACTGCGATGGGCATGGCCATCGACTCCGGTGACTTCGTGGCCAACCTCGACGCTGCCGTGGCACGCATGCCCGGCTTCGAGGAGCGGCGCGCGGCGGCGAAGGCGCGGGGCCGCCTGCGCGGCCGGGGCGTCGCGTGCTTTCTCGAGACGTCGCGCGGCGCGCCCAACGAAGGGGCGGAGGTGCGGTTCGCGCCGGATGGCAGCGTCATGATCGCCGTCGGCACCGAGTCGAACGGGCAGGGGCATGAGACGTCGTTCGCGCAGATCGCCTCGCAGCATCTCGGCCTGCCGATCGAGGCCTTCCGCTACGTGCAGGCGGATACCCGAGCCGTGAGGAACGGGGCCGGCCATGGCGGCGCCCGCTCCATGCACATGGGCGGTGCGGCGCTGGTCAAGGCGATGGATGCGGCGCTGGCGAAGGCGCGCCGGCTGGCTGCCCACCTTCTTCAGGCGGCCGAACGGGAGATCGAGTATGACCGCGGGCGGTTCAGGGTGCGCGGCACCGATCGAAGCATCGACCTCGCGGCTCTCGCCACGATCGCACGAGATGCTGCCAGTCTTCCCGAAGGCATGTCGCCGGGCCTGGGCGAGCATGTCCTCAACATCACCGACGTCTTCACTTTCCCGAGCGGCTGTCACGTCGCCGAGGTCGAGATCGATGCCGAGACCGGTGCCATCGAACTCGTGCGCTACACCGCGGTCGACGACTATGGACGCCTGATCAATCCGATGCTGACCGAGGGCCAGGTGCAAGGCGGCCTTGCGCAGGGCATCGGCCAGGCCCTGCTGGAACACACGGTCTACGATCCCGAGTCCGGCCAGCTGCTCAGCGGCTCCTTGATGGACTACGCGCTGCCGCGCGCGGCCGACCTGCCGTTCTTCGATATCGAACTCGTCGAGCGTCCCACCGGCGCCAATCCCCTCGGCGTCAAGGGCTCGGGGCAGGCGGGCTGCATCGGCGCGCCGCAGACGGTGATGGCCGCCGTCCTCGACGCGCTGCGGCCCGCCGGCGTCGAGCGGCTGGAAATGCCTGCGACGCCGGCACGGGTCTGGGAGGCGCTGCAGCGCGCCCGGGTTCAGGTCTAGCCCACCGTCACCGGCGAGAAGTCGACGTACCAGCTCTTGGGGTGGACGTAGCCCTTCACCTTGGACGAGATCGCATTCGGCCAGACGTCGTGGACGAACCACACGAAGACGGCCTGGTCGACCATGCGCGTATTGATCTTGGCCAGCACTTTGTCGAGTTCTGCGGGATTTGACGTGCTGCGCGCCTCGGCGGCGAGCTTGTCGAACTCCGGATCGTTGATATAGCCCCAGTTCGAACCTTTCGGCGGCACCTGTTGGCTATCGACGAAGCGCATGAAGGCATTGTGCGGATCCATCGTGTTCCAGCTCACGTTGATGGCGCTGAACGAAGCGGCCTCCGGTGCCTTCGCCCCCTGGCGCATGAAATTCAGCAGCGCGTTCCAGTCCATGACCTGGAATTCGAGTTCGACGCCGACTTCGGCGAACTGCTGCTGGATGAACTCGTTCATGATCAGCGGATACATCTGGCCCGAGCCGGAGGTGGAGATGGCGACCTTCATCTTCAGCTTCTTCTGCGGGCCGTATCCCGCCTCTGCCAGCAGCTTCTTCGCTTCCGCCGGGTCATAGCGGATCTTGAAGCTCGGATTGCCGAACCACGGATGGTCGGCAGGTACGCAGCCGACGGCCGGAGCGGCGAGACCGTTCAGGAGCTTCACCATTGCGTCGCGGTCAACCGCGAGATTGAGCGCCTTGCGCACCCGGATGTCTGCCGTCGGCGCACCCGGCAGCATGCTGAGCGTATAGGGCCACATGTGCGGGATGGCGTTTGTCTCGATCTTGCAGCCGCCGGCGCGCAGCTTGTCGAGCGAATCGGGCGCAGGCGCCTCGATCCAGTCGACCCGGCCCGACAGGAGGGCCGCCGTGCGCGTGGAAACGTCGGGGATTGGCAGCAGCACCATTCGCTCGCTCTTGGGGATTCGCGCCTTGTCCCAGTAGTCGTTGTTGCGCTCCAGCTCGGCGCGCTCGCGCGGCGTCCACGCCTTCATCTTCCACGGGCCGGTGCCCGAAGGCGACTTGCGATAGGCCTGCCAGTCGCGACCCACCTTCTCGAAATTTGCCGGACTGGAGATCGGAAAGCGGTTCAGGAGCGAGGGCATGATCGTGTCGACGCCCTTGGTCTGCAGCTCGACCTTGTAGTCGTCGATCTTTCGGTAGCCCACCAGCGGCCAGAGGGCCGCGAGCAGAACGCTGCGTCCGACGCGATCGAAGACCGGCGACTTGTCGTTCAGCGCGCGGTCGATGCTGAAGATCACTGCATCGGCGTTGAAGTCCGAACCGTCATGGAACTTCACGCCCTGACGCAGCTCGAAGATCCATTTCGTGGGATCGGCCGGGTCCTGGTACCACTTGGTCGCGAGGCCGGGCACCAGCTTTGCCGGCGCCGTCGCCGAAGACAGGTCCCAGGCGACCAGCGGGTCGTACATCGTGTAGCCCATGAAGCGGATGCCTTCGGTGCCCTGGTCGGGCGCGCCGTCGGTCGCCGGAATGTCGGCGAGCGTCATGGCGATGCGAAGGGTCGAGGGGTGCTGGGCTTGGGCCGCACCCGAGCCGATGAAGGGAAGAGCGGTGCCCGCGAGAAGCGCGGCGCGACGGGTGAGCATGGAAACCTCCGTGGTTCCGTTGCGCGAAGCACGAAGCGAGCCACCCCGCGCCCCGCTGGACGCGGCATGCTTCTTGCTGTTTTGCTGGCGATCATGGCCGCGCTGAACACGCTCACCGCCACCGAACTCGCGCAGAGACTGGACGCGGGAACGGCCACAGCCGAGGCGATCGTTCGCGATCATCTCGACCGTATCGATCAGCGCGATGGCGACGTGCTCGCCTGGTCGCATCTGGCACGCGAGGCTGCCCTGCAAACCGCCAGGGTGCTCGATCGTGGACCACGCAAGGGATTGCTGCACGGGATCCCGATGGGCGTGAAGGACATCATCGATTCCTTCGACCAGCCGACGACCTATGGCTCGCCGATCTACCGCGCGCACCAGCCGCTTGCCGATGCCGCGACTGTGGCGCTGGCGCGCGACGCCGGCGCCATCCTGCTCGGCAAGACGGTGACCACGGAGTTCGCCAATCGCCATCCCGGCCCGACGAAGAACCCGCACAATCCCGCGCATACGCCCGGCGGCTCTTCTTCCGGATCGGCGGCGGCCGTCGCGGATTTCCAGAGCGTGCTCGGGACCGGCACGCAGACCGGCGGCTCGGTGATCCGTCCCGCCGCTTTTTGCGGCATCGTGGGTTACAAGCCGAGCTACGGGCATTTCGCGCCGGCGGGCATGAAGGCCAATACGGAATGGCTCGACACGATCGGCGCCTATGCGCGCAGCGTTGAGGACATCGCCCTGTTCCGGGCGGCGCTGATGGCGATCCCCTATGTGCCGGTCGCGAAGGTCGAGCGACCGCCGAGGGTCGGCGTCGCGTTCACTCATCATCGCGACGAACTCTCACCCGAGGGCATGAAGGCCGTGAACGATGCGGCGGCGGCCTTGGCCGCGGCGGGAGCCCAGGTGACGGAAATTGAACTGCCCGCGCCGGTGCGCGACATGACCCAGGGCCAGAGGACACTGTCGGCCTTCGACGGGCCGCGCGCCCACGCCGACGAGGCGCGGCGCTTCGCGGGGCTCCTGAGCGAGAGCTTGAAGAAGGACAAGCTCGAGGCCGGCTCGAAGATCGACTATGCGACCTGGGTCGACGCCCGCAAGCTCGGTGAGACCGGCCGAGCCGCGGTCGATGCGCTTTTCGACGAGATCGACGTCATCCTGACCGCCCCGGCCAAAGGGGAGGCGCCCCTCGGCCTCGAACGCACCGGCGATGCCACCTTCAACCTGCTCTGGACCTACCTCTGGATGCCCTGCGTGACGCTGCCGTTGACGAAGGGGCCGGCGGGCCTGCCGGTCGGCGTGCAACTGGTGGGTCGCCAGCATGAGGATGCAGGCTTGCTCGACGTCGCGGCCTGGGCGCGGAGTGTGCTGTCATGAAGCCACTCACCGCCGTCGAAGCCGTCGCCGCCATCGAGGCCGGCACGCTGACCTCCGAGGCGCTGGTGCGCGCTTGCCTCGACCGCATCGCCGAGCGTGACGGTGTTGTGAAAGCGTGGGTCCATCTCGACCCCGACCAGGCCGTCGACCAGGCGAGGGCCGCCGATTCCGCGCGCGGCGGCCTGCTGCGCGGCATCCCGATCGGCATCAAGGACATCATCGATACGTTCGACATGCCGACCGGCCACAACTCCCCGATCTTCGAGGGCAGGGTGCCGTTCGGCGACGCAGCCTGCGTGGCGCTGTGCCGGACCGCCAACGCGATCATCATGGGCAAGACCGTGACGACGGAGTTCGCCAACCGTCACGCCGGCGCGACCACAAACCCGCACGATCCCGCGCATACACCGGGTGGCTCATCTTCGGGATCCGCCGCGGCGGTGGCCGACGGTCACGTGCCGCTGGCCTTCGGCACGCAGACCGGCGGATCGGTGATCCGCCCGGCCGCCTATTGCGGCGTGGTGGGCTACAAGCCGACCTTCGGCGATTTCTCCCGCGTCGGCATCAAGATGCAGTGCCATTCGGTCGATACGCTGGGCCTGATGGCGCGCACTCTCGACGACATCGCGTTGTTTCGCGCCGCCGTGCTGAAGCTGCCACCGGTCCGCATCGACCGCACGATCGGCCGCCCACGCATCGGCGTCTGCCGTTCGCCGGTCTGGGACAAGGCGGAGCCCGAGACCAGGGCGCTGATCGAGGAGACCGCGACCAGGCTCTCGGACAAGGGGGCGTCGGTGATCGACGTGGCCTTCGCCGCGCCCTTTGCCGACATCATCGACGACCATGCCGCGATCACGGGCTTCGAGAGTGTGCGCAACTATGCCGACGAGCGGTTGCGCAACCCCGACAAGGTCAGCGACGAGCTGATGAGCGGTCCGATGAAGCGCGGCCTCGCCGTCTCCTTCGACCGCTATGTCGCCGCCCAGCGCAAGGCGACGGCCTTCAAGGCGCATGTCGACTCGCTGTTCGACAAGGTCGACCTGCTCCTGACGCCGAGCGCGCCCGGCGAGGCGCCCAAGGGACTGGCCTTCACCGGCGATCCGGTCTTCAACTCGATCTGGACGCTCGCGGGCACGCCCTGCGTGACCCTGCCGGCCGGCACCGGTCCGCGGGGCCTGCCGCTCGGCGTCCAGCTCGTCGGCCTGCGTCATGCCGACGACCGGCTGCTTTCCCTGGCCGCCTGGGTGGCGGCGCATCTGAATTGAGGCGACGACATGCCCACGATCAACGGTGAACGACTGCTCGCCGACCTCCGGCGAATCGCGGATTTCGGCCGCTACCAGACCGGCGTGCATCGCCCGCACCTGTCGCCGCAGGATGTCGAGAGCCGGCACTGGCTCGCGGCACGCATGAAGGAGGCGGGCCTGGAGCCCGTGATCGACGGCATCGGCACGGTGATCGGCAAGAGCCCGAAGACCGGTCCGCGCATCCTGATCGGCTCGCACTCGGACACCCAGCCGCGTGGCGGCTGGCTCGACGGCGTCATGGGCGTGATCTACGGCCTCGAGGTGGCGCGGGCGCTGGCGGAAGATCCCGAGACGGCGCATCTCGCCGTCGACGTCGCCTCCTGGGCCGACGAGGAGGGGCATTGGGGCCAGATGACCGGCAGCCGCTCCTTCATCGGCATCTTCTCCGAGGCCGATATCGACAAGGCCAGGCACCGCGACGAGGGCACGCCGATGCGCGAGGCGCTGAAGGCGGCCGGCCTCGAAGGAGTGCCGCGCGAGCACCTGGAAGAGGGCCGTTACCGCGGCTATCTCGAGGCCCATATCGAGCAGGGCGGCCTTCTCGAAGCGGGCGACAAGCGCATCGGCATCGTCACGGCGATCGTCGGCATAATGCAGTTCCGCCTGACCTTCAGCGGCATCCAGAACCATGCCGGCACGACCCCCATGCCCATCCGCAAGGATGCCGGTGTCGCCATGATGCGGCTCTACAACGACGTGATGGACAAGTTTCCCGCCGTCGCCGGGCCGCGCAGCGTGTGGACCGTGGGCAAGATGGTGCTGGAGCCGGGTGCGCCGGCGATCGTTCCCGGCCGGGCCGAGATGATCCTGCAGTTCCGCGATGCCGACCAGAGGATCCTGCAGGCGTTCGAGGCGAAGCTGATGGAGATCGTGGCGGATCACCAGAAGAACAGCCCCTGCACCGTCGAGTGCCTGAACCTGTCGCGCACCCAGCCGCTGCTGATGGACGAGCGCTTCCTCGAGGCGATCGAGGAGTCGGCTGCCGCCCACGCGCCGGACAAGCATGTGCGCATGCCCTCCGGCGCCGGCCACGACGCGCAGGTGATCGGCCTGAAGATGCCGGCGGCGATGATGTTCGTGCCCTCGATCGGCGGCATCTCGCACCATTTCACGGAGAACACCCACGACGACGATATCGTGCTGGGATGCCAGGTCTTCGCCGACGCCACGGCGAAAATTCTGAAGGGAAACTGACGGGCGACGGCGTTATCCTGTTCCTCGCCGAACGAGGAGCAGGGATGTCGAAGGTCACGCGCGCCACCAAGGCGCTGGAGCAGGCGAAAGTCGCCTTCACCATCCACACCTACGACTACGATCCCGATGCCGACAGGGTCGGGCTGCAGGCCGCCGAGGCGCTGGGCGAAGCGCCGCAGCGCGTGCTGAAGACACTGATGACCCTGGTCGACGGCAAACCCGCCTGCGTGATCGTGCCGTCCGATCGCGAGGTCTCGATGAAGAAGCTGGCGGCCGCTTTCAAGGGAAAGTCGGCCGAGATGATGAAGCCCGCGGATGCCGAGCGCATGACGGGCTACAAGGTCGGCGGCATCAGCCCGTTCGGCCAGATGCGCGCCGTGCGGACGGCGATCGAGACCGAGGCGATGGCGCACGACCAGGTCTACCTCAACGGCGGCCAGCGCGGCCTGCAGGTGCGCATGTCCCCGCAGGACGTCGCGACGGTGTTGAAGGCTGATGTGGCGCCCCTGGTGGCGTAGCGTGGCGCCTTCGTCTATTGCGCCGCCGCCAGATAGCGGGCGAGGCCACCTGCCTTGTCGGGCGCCAGCCTGGAAGGCGTGCCGTTCAGGCGAATGCCCAGTTCGCAGGCTTCCTCGGCCGAGAGCTTCGCGAGGTTCTGTAGCTTCTCGAAGTCAGCGGGGGTGAGGCCGGCCTCGACAAGCAGCGCCTGGGCCTCGGTATCGTTCGGCACCGGTGGCGGCGCATCGGCCCCCGATTTCAGCGCCATGCGACCCGAGCGATAGGCCTTCTCCATGGCCGCGAGCATGTTGCGCATGAGTTGCTGGGCTTGTGGATCGAGCCGGTCGGCATGCTGGATGCCGATCAGCGCGAGTTCGCGGCAAGCCTGAACGTTGGCGTCGCGCAGGTGCCGCATCAACGCAATGCGGGCCGCCAGCACGTTCTCTGCATCGGCGGCGTCGGCCGCCTTCAAGGCAGGCACGATGTGCGTGGCGCGCAACTCGCTCATCAGTACCAGCGGACGCGGTGCGCCCTGGGTCGTCGGATTGCGCAGCTCCTCCTTCAGCGCGGAACGGAGCCTCGGCTCGGCGTCGGGCACGTCGGCCAGCACCAGGCCGACCAGCGGCAGGGTGCGCGCTTCCACCATGGCATTCTCGACCATCTGGGCGTCGTCGTCGGTCAGGGCCTCCAGGCCGTAGATCGCGCCCGCAGCGGCCAGTGCGCCGGCGACCGCCGCCGCGATCGACCGCGTCAGGCGCTGCCGGGAAGAGGCCTTGCGGCCTACCAGAAAGAGGACGCCACCAGCCGCCAGGGCCGCGATGACGATGACAGCGATCTTCTCCACCAACGACTCCTGTTTGCAGGCCCGGCCGGACATGGTAAGCGCGCGACCCTGCCGCACGGATGCGGTAGAATGTGGGCAACGCAGACCGCAATCCATGCCGATCCATGTCGACATTTTTCATCCCAGCCGGCTGATCATCGCCGTCGTGCGGGGCGCATTCACAGCCGACGATGTGCGCGACGCCGTCCAGCAGGTCCTCGCAAGCGACGTTCTGCACTATGGCAAGCTCATCGACATTGCCTCGCCCACTTCTCCCATGGACAAAGCCGGCGTCGAGGCCATCGCCGCTCTCGTCTCCCGGAACGACGACAGGCCACGAGGGCCGGTCGCCTTCGTCGTCAGTCCGGGACAGGCGGCCGACAATGCCGAAACCTTCGCCAGGATGACGGCCGGCCTGCGCCCGGTGAAGGTGTTTCAAAGTCTTCACGAGGCACGAAAGTGGCTTGCCGAGAATTCGCGGCCACCGGGCTGAGCGGCCCGAAGATCTACTCGAAGCAGCGCGCGCTACGGATCGTGCAGGAGTTGCTGGGTACCCGCGCGTTGCACTCGTTCCAGGCGGACTGCTCCGCAGCCTGTCTGGTGGGCGCGGCGCCGTAGCCTGAGGCCTGTCCGTTGTCGCTGTGGGCGTATGCAATGCACCGCTGCTGCGCGGTCATCCGGATCCTGCATTCCAGCGGACCACATTCGGCCAGCGCCGAGGTCTCGGCCGCCTCGCGCGTCGCCATGCCGACCGCAACGCCGAACAGGCGTTCGTTGTCGGTCGCGACGGCGCCCCAGACTTCCTGGGCCTGTGCCGTCACCATGATTGGCGCGGTCGTCGCAAGATAGGTGGCGAGCAGGATCGTCAGTCTCTTAATCATTTTGTGTGCTTCTCGAGGAAGGCGCGGACGCGCGTGATCGATTCTTGCAGGAACTGCGGCGCGCGCCAATCCTTCTGCACTTCTATGTCGGGCGCGAGCGCGGCGATCTCGTCACTGGTGTGGGAGGGATGCGGCTTGTCGGTGCCCGGCTGAAGCAGCAGCGGCGTCCTGCAGTTCCTGACGAAATCGCGCGTGACCGAGAAGACGAAATCCTGCCCGAACATGTTCCGGCCGAAGCTCTGGATCGTCGCCTCGGAGATCGAGGGATCGCGTGCCCGCACGGTCTCGCCATAGCCCTGCACGGCCGCATCCCAGGTGTCGCGATTCTCCCACAGGCCGATCGGGTTCTGCAGCACGGCCGCAACGACCCGGTCCGGCGCCTGCTCGATCGCCTCGAAGCAGTAGCTGCCACCGATGCAGCCGCCCATCACCGCGAAGCGCTTGAAGCCGAGATGATCGATCAGCGCCAGGTGATCGGCGGCAAAGGTATGCCATCCGTGATCCGGCTTGACGTCGGCGACCGACTTGCCGGCGTTGCGCTGGTCCATCGAGATGACGGTGAACCTGTCGGCGAGGGCGACACGGGGATCCATCCAGGGACGCGGCGCGCCATCGGCACCGGGTCCCCAGAATTCGATCGACGAACGCAGGCCGCCCGGCGCGTAGAGGAGCAGCGGAAACCCGGTGCCGTGGACTTCGTAGTGGATCTCGGCATCGGGCCGCTTCAGGATGGGCATGCGCTCGCCTCCAGTGGATCAACCTTGCGGCTTATAGCCGATCGAATCGATGATCGTCTTCCAGCGGGTGAGATCGGCCGTCACGCGTTCCGTGACCTGGGCGGGTGTCGACGTCTCGACATCCAGGCCGAGCCCGACCAGCTTCTGCTGGATTTCAGGAATCGCCAGGACTGCCTTCAGTTCCTTGCCCCAGGCATCGATCAGGGGGGCCGGAGTCCTGGGCGGCGCGAAGAAAACATACCAGCCGAGGATCGAGAGCTGCGGATAGCCGAGTTGGGTGATTGTGGGGATCTCGGGCGCCGATGTCGTTGGCTTCACGCCGGACGTGAAGATCACCTTCACTTTGCCGGCGCGGTGATGCTCGAGGAAGTCGGTGATGCCGCCGCAGCCGGCCGCGATGTGGCCGCCCTGCAGATCGGCGACCAACGGCGCGGCGCCTCGATAGGGCACCGGCTCCAGCGGAATGCCAACCGCCTTGCCGGCCATGACACCGAAGAAATGCGTGAAGGAGCCCAGGGCCGTCGTGCCGAAGGAGGCGCGCGTCGGGTTCTTCTTCAGCCACTCGACATACTCCTTGAGGTCGCCGACACCGATGGTGGGCGATACGCAGAAGGCGGTCTGAACCGTCCCGGCGAGGGTGATCGGGGCGATGTCGGTCAGCGGGTCGAACGGCACGCCGGGCATGGTGAGTTTCTGCACGATGGTCGCCGACGGCACGTAGGCGATGGTCGTGCCGTCGGTGGGCGCGTTCTTGAGATCTCCAACCGCGATCGTGCCGGAGGCGCCGGCCTTGTTTTCGATGATGACGTTGCGGCCGGTGCGCTGCTTCAGGGGCTCGGCGAGCAGGCGTGCCATGACATCGGTGCCGCCTCCGGCCGGAAAGCCGACGAGGATCTTCAGCGGCTTGTCGGGCAGGCCGGTCTGCTGGGCCCGCACCCTCGCCGCAAGGGGGGCAGCAAGCGCCGCGCCCGTCATCAGGACCGAAGCACGGCGGCCAATCCTCTTCATTGTCATTCTCGTTTCCTCCAGGACGTTTCTTGTTACGACACCAGGCTCCATGCGAGCTCGGCTCGTTCTCGCGCGGACTTGCTCATCTTGATCGATTCGGGATTGGACGAGTTGCCCTGCAGGCCGCGCCGGTAGACGCCCTGTGCGATGGCGGCGAGGCGGAACAGGGAGAAGGCGAGGTAGTAGTTCCAGTTGGGGATGGACGCGCGCCCGACTCGTCGGCAGTAGGCGGCGACGTAGTCCTGCTCTGTCGGAAGCCCCAAGGCAGCGAAGTCGACCTTGGCGAAACCGTGCGGCGGCTCCTCGAGATGGTAACCGAGACAATTGTAGGCGACGTCGCACAGGGGATGTCCGAGCGTCGACAGTTCCCAGTCGAGCACGGCGACCACGCGCGGCTCGGTCGGATGCACGATCAAGTTACCGAGCCGATAGTCACCATGGACGATGGTGGTGGGGTCGCCGTCGTCGGGAATGTTCTCCGGCAGCCAGGACGAGAGCTTGTCCATGGCCGGAATGTCTTCGGTCCTGAGCTCGGCATATTGCCGGCTCCAGCGGGAGATCTGCCTGGCGATGTACTGCCCGCTGCGGCCATAGTCGCCGAGCCCGACCCTCACGGGATCGACCTTGTGCAGCCGGGCGAGCACGTCGTTCATCGAATCGAAGACGGCGCTCCGCTCGGCCGGAGTCTGGTCGGGCATGGCCGGGTCAACGAGGATGCGCCCGGGCACGGCATCCATGACGTAGAACATCTGGCCGATGACGGAATCGTCGTCGCACAGCAATCGGGCCGCCGCGACGGGCACGTCGGTCGCGGCGAGGGCGGAGATCACGCGGAACTCGCGGTCGACCTGGTGCGCCGAGGCGACCAGCTGACCGGGCGGCTTCTTGCGCAGCACGAAGTCCCGGCGACCCTCCGCCATATCGGCGGCGACGAAGAAGGTCGGGTTGGAGTGGCCGGAGTCGAACTGCCGGACTTCGAGGCCGCCGCGATAGCCCT